>VYLK01000015.1_pt1 | contig 126564 bp, 120 predicted proteins | sample 5114321 | NCBI WGS metagenome assembly VYLK01 (sample SAMN12291792, study PRJNA351875) | freshwater metagenome | isolation source: freshwater lake | place: USA: Michigan, MSU2 Lake | collected 2011-08-16
TTGTATTAAGCTCAACATATCTTTGAAAAGTTGGCGGTCACTTCTCATTTTACCTGATAGTGATCGCTTTTACTTTTGATATTCTGATGGGAGAATGAAACAGCCCTACCCTTGATAAGGGGGGTGCCGATAGGCGGGGGGATCCACCTTAATAAAGGGGGCATCTGATAATTTTTAACGCCTACTTACTTATGATAAAATGCTTTCAAAGACAGGCAAAGGGAACCTTCAATTATTCACCCGATAAAATAACTGATAGCCGAGATGAAACCCTGTTACTGCATTAATCCCGATTGTTCTCAACCGGAGCATCCGAGTAATAATAACTCGAATACTCGTTACTGTCAAAGTTGCGGCTCTGAGTTGTTGTTAAATGGTAAATATAGAGTGAGTCGGTTATTGAGTGATACGACCGGTTTTGGGGTTGTTTATGAGGCTTTTGAAGGTTTTACAGCCAAAATCCTCAAGGTATTACAAGAAAAATGGAATAATGACCCGAAAGCAGTGGAATTATTTAAACGGGAATATGACGTTTTATTAGAGTTGAGTCGTCAAAATGTCACCGGTGTTCCTCGAGCAGATGCCTATTTTCAATATTCCACAAGGGAGGGGAAAATATTACACTGTTTAGTTATGGAAAAAGTGGAGGGGATTGATTTAGAACAGTGGCTTAAGCAGTATGACAATTTAAGTCAAAAACGAGCCTTAAAATGGCTGAGAGAAATTACTTTAATTCTCGATAAAATTCATCAACAGAATTGGCTGCATCGAGATATTAAACCCCCTAATATCATGCTGCGGAATAGTGGCGAGTTGGTGTTAATTGATTTTGGCACAGCAAGGGAAGAAACCCAAACCTATCATCAAAAGGTAAAAGGTCAACAGGTGACAGGTATTACCTCAGCCGGATATACACCCAATGAACAACAACATGGTCAAGCAGTGATTCAATCAGATTTTCATGCTTTAGGACGAACTTTTGTGCATTTATTAACCGGAAAACATCCTTTAGAAATTTATGATGCGGTTAATGATGTTTTACCTTGGCGAGAAGAAACGGAAAATATTCACCCATTATTGTTGGATTTTATTGACGAGTTAATGGGAAGATTACCCAGGAATAGACCGGCTAATACTAGGGTTATTTTACAACGTTTAGATGAGATTGAACGGCAATTAAAGTTACCTCCTATAACTCCTACTATACCATCTCCACCACCACCAAATCCGCAGCCTGTTGTAACTCAAAAACAATCGCCAGTTATTCCTAAGATTAATCCTTCTCCGCCGGTTTCACCCTTAGATAAAACCCTTACTGGTCATTCTAACTGGGTTTACTCAGTAGGATATAGTCCCGATGGCCGCTATTTAGCTAGTGGGGGTAGTGACAATACTATCAAAATTTGGGAAGTAGCAACGGGAAAACAATTGCGTACTCTTACTGGTCATTCTGACTTTTTTCGGTCAGTGGTGTATAGTCCCGATGGCCGCTATTTAGCTAGTGGTAGTTTTGACAAAACTATCAAAATTTGGGAAGTAGCAACGGGAAGAGAAGTGCGTACCCTTACCGGTCATTCCGGTTGGGTTAACTCAGTGGTATATAGTCCCGATGGCCGCTATTTAGCTAGTGGTAGTTGGGACAAAACTATTAAAATTTGGGAGGTAGCAACGGGAAAAGAACTGCGTACCCTTACTCGTCATTCCGGTTGGGTTTACTCAGTAGTATATAGTCTCGATGGTCACTATTTAGCTAGTGGTAGTCAGGACAATACTATCAAAATTTGGGAGGTAGCAACGGGAAAACAATTACGTACCCTTACTGGTCATTCTGACTGGGTTTGGTCAGTGGTATATAGTCCTGATGGCCGCTATTTAGCTAGTGGGAGTCGTGACAATACTATCAAAATTTGGGAAGTAGCAACGGGAAAAGAACTGCGTACCCTTACTGGTCATTTTGAGGCAGTTTTCTCAGTAGTATATAGTCCCGATGGCCGCTATTTAGCTCATTTTGAGGCAGTTTTCTCAGTAGTATATAGTCCCGATGGCCGCTATTTAGCTAGTGGAAGTCAGGACAAAACTATCAAAATTTGGCGGGTGGGACAGTAAAGTTGTGTTGGGGGTGACAGCAATAACTTTTGTCTATCAAAAATGAGCGACACTTGCGGGAAACCCAACTGCACCGATGTCTTTAAAAATGTTGGGTTTTGGCTCAAATTTTTGAATCGAGCAGTTTTCTCCTAAATAGGGTATGCGGCAAAAAGTACGGGCGAAGCATTCGGATAGAAAATCTACAGTTTCACCGATAGGTTATTGTCCGAATGCTTCGCACCCACAGGACGCGGGCCGATAAAGACGCAAGATTTTGAACGACGATTCTCTCAAAATCTTGCATCTGTTTTGTAAGAAAAGCCACAAAATTTCTACCTTGCTTACATCTCACATTTATTCAGCAAACCCTATATAATGTGTATATTAACAATCTACTATACACAACTAGGAATAGGATGATGACTAACATTATCATTGATGACCAACTCATGGCTGATGCTCTTAAAGCTACTGGTTTAAAGACTAAACAAGAAGTTGTTGAATTGGGTCTTAAGACTTTGATTCGGCTCAAACAACAGGAGAAAATTAAAGCCTTTAAAGGTAAGCTTAAATGGGAAGGAAACCTTGAGGAAATGAGGCACAATCAATGATTCTTACGATGTCGTTAAAGAGTGTTGGGTTTCGCTCAAATTATTGAATTGAGCAGTTTTCTCCTAAGTATTAAAGCGCTCAACTCAACCGAAAAGCTTGATCTCAGCTACTAGGACGATAACTGCGACTGAAGAAAACTGTAACCACGATCAAATCGGGGAATCATCCTACAGTTGAATTGATTCAGTTCTTCAACAATATCAGGACTATCAAAGTCTTTTGAGTTTCGATTCAAAAAACACGCCTGCTGTGGCTGATAACGTCGTAAATGATGAAGTACCGAGGCATAGACAAGAGCATCTTGTGGCGTTAAATCATATATCGTTTCATAAGATGCTGCTTCGATTAAAATATCAGCAGTAAGTGCCACAATTTCTCCTACCTTGAGGAGGCGTTCTCGATATTTATTAAAACGATGTCGTTCTTCTTCATTGCTTTGCACCATTAAACTAGCAATATCTTGAATACTCTTGATCCGACTTGCATAAGAAGCTGTGCGTGAAAGTTGACGTAACTCAGTATCTAGTAACTGTTGAAGTTCCCGACGACTCTTTGCTTGACGAGTCAGTTTTTCGTGAGGTTCAGCTAGACTATATGCTGGAATAATTAGTTTGGCTTGTCCTGTTTCACAAAGTTGCAGAATCTGCTCACAGCTTAGACACTGCTCTTGCTCGAAGGTTAGCTCTAAAACAAAATTTGTTTCAACATAGATATTCACGCCGCCACCTCATGCTGAAATTTTCCTCCAGCTAAAGCAGCATACAACCCTGAATCAATCAACCAACGCTGAGAATCATCGAGAGCTTCAGGCGGCTTTTCAGAATAAATAATCTCTCCCAACCAGGAAGCAACAATTAGTTCAAGACTTTGCCTACTAATTTGGTCATTCGTTACCCCTGCTCGTTGAAAATAAGGCTGAAGAATGGGACTGGCATCAATCATATAACTAGGTTCACTCTGCTCCTGAAAAGCCCCAACATTACTCCATAAGTAAAATCTGTCAGGAAAGACCAGCAAAAAATAGGGAGCCTTGGCAAAAGTACCGTGTGCTAGAATATTGCGTCGGAGTTTTGCCGCCCATTCTTGGGATACGTTGGTTTTGCACTTGACCTCAACCACAAGAGCGAGTTGACCATTGCGGTTATTAACTGCTAAATCCCAGCCAGAAGCCATAAGATGAACTGATGAAACCATACACAGCACTCTGGGTAAAATTACTAATGATGAACGATGATTGAGTTGCGACTCATTTCTATTAACGAATGTCGAGTAAATCGACTAAAAACTTCATGGTGCAATTTGGTAGATGCTTTTTACCTGAGTTAATCGAGTGGCAAACAATAACGCCGCTAGAATATCCTCCCGTTCCAAATCATCGTAGTCGGCTAAAATATCTTCGATACTCATGCCAGAACTAAGTAATTCTAGGATAAATTCAACAGGATAACGCAATCCTCGAAGGCAAGGTTTGCCATGACAGATATTTAAATCGAGGGTGATTCGCTGCAAAAGTTGGTTTTCCATAGGTAATTCAGTTGCTTGTAATCGTCCAATCTTCTGCTCTTAAACCGGCAATTTGCCCAAAATCTGAGAGATTTCTCGTCAGCAGGATAGCCTGATTAACCATTGAGATAGCAGCAATCTTCAAATCCATCGAACCCAAACGAGGGTAAGTTACCCGAAGTTCTTGAAAAACTTGACCTGCCTTTTCATCAAAGCCGACAATGGGAATCGTGCGATAATTAGCGAGGTGCTTTTCTAGCCTTCGATAGGCAACAACTTGGGTTTCAATCGAACTGGTCTTGGCTATGTAACTGAGCCATCCCCGCATTTGTTCTTCGTAGGTGATAATTGTGGTGGCAACTTCGCTGCTCGTAATAGCAGCCAGTTTTTTCAGCAATTGTTGTGCCGGTTGACCCCCGCGATCGAGAATACTAATATGATCGGTGTCAAGGAGATACATTTCAGGATTCGGATGCTTCCTCGGCTAATGGTTTTAGGGACTGACGGTACTCTTGACCAAACTGCATTGCCTCTTCGTAAGCCGGGTCGTCAGCAAAAGTGCCGACAATTTTTTCCCACCAGGGAGTTTCGCTGACAGTAGGTAGCAAACGCTTAAGCAGTGCTACTTCAGCTTCTAAAGTTGCTAGTCTTATCTCTAGATCAGTGCTTAACATGGTTGATATATCCTCCCATTCTGCTCTTGCTCGAAGGTTAGCTCTAAAACAAAATTTGTTTCAACGCCAGAAGCCATACGATGAACTGATGAAACGTTTTCCATCGGTAATTCAGTTGCCTGTCATCGTCAGTTATTAACACTCCCGTCCGCTACTTTGTCCTTAGCCGCTATATTAACTGGTTAAACCGTGTTTTAGGGCAAAACGCACCAATTCCGTGCGACTATTAGTACCAGTCTTGCTAAATAAGCGACTGACGTATTTTTCTACGTTTCTGACACTGGTTTCTAGACGACTGGCAATTTCTTTATTCATCAATCCCTCCGCTACTAAATCTAAAACACTTTGTTCCCGGGGGGTAAGATCAACTTTAATCGGGGGGGGAGTAGTAGTAAAAGTGTTCTGTTGTCCCACCTGCTGTTTTAATTCCCGGATATCTCGGGCAATTTCTTCTAATCTAGCGTTTTCGCTGGTGGCTTGCAAGGATTGACGACGGCGCTCGATTAAAGACTTGATTAATGCTTCTAATTCTTCGGGATCGAAAGGTTTGGATAAATAAGCATCACAACCAGCATTATAACCCTGAATGCGATCGCTCGTCATCCCCCTTGCAGTGAGAAAAACCACGGGAATTGTCTGAAAACGAGCATCTTCGCGCAATTTCTTCAGAAACTGATAGCCATCCACCTGCGGCATCATAATATCGGAGATAACTAATTCCGGAATTTCTTGATTGAGTAAATCCCAGGCTTCGTTAGCATTACTAGCAGTTCTTACCTCGAAGTCATCCCCGTACTGTAGATATGCTTGCACAGATTCACGAACCCCCGGTTCGTCATCCACTAACAAAACTTTCGCAGGTGTGTCCATCAATTTCTCGCAGCGATCGAATATTGTCCGAATCCTATCTTATCAGCTATCAGGAGATAGGAGTCAGTAATCAAAAGGCAAAAGGCAGGAGGTTATTTTCATTTATTCTTCCCACTTCCCTATCTCCCCACTTCCCTATCTCCCCACACCCCATACCCCACACCTCACTTCCCAGATCATCCTCAAGATAGTGACGCTGAGTTAAACTAGCAGATAGAACTAAAAAGTTACAAAAATCACACAATGATTTTACAATCCTTTCACCATTCTTAACAAATCCCGTGACCATTCTCTGCTGGCTCGATCGCATTAGTGCTTCTGATCGCCCCCTGGTGGGGGAAAAAGCTTTTATTGCCAGTGAATTACACCAGCGAGGATACCCAATTATCAGGGGATTTGCCATTTTTAACCGCATTTTTGCGGAATTTTTGGAAACCATCGATAATGCTGACTCGTTTCTGACTGATTTTCCGCAGTCTTCCCTCTATTTAGACGTAGATAACCCAAAAGCTCTGCAATTAGTCGCCAAAGAAAGTCGGCGGGCCATTTTACAAGCGCAAATTCCTCCTCTCTGGTTAGAAGAACTAACGGCAGCCGTGGCACAATTATCCATGGATAGCCTAGTATGGCGCTTTTCCTTACCTGCTCATCTGGCTCGGCGAACTCTCGGTTTATTTTCCGCCCCCATCAGTGGAATTAAAGCAGATAATCTAGAAAATGCCCTAAAACAAGCTTGGGCGGAGTTATTCACCGCCAGAAGTCTATTTTATTGGCGAAAAGTGGGAATTGGTTTAGAAAAAATTCAATTATCTTTACTGGTACAACCGTTATTACCAGCCAATTGTGCGGGAAATGTGCTGATTAATGAGGATAACTGGCAAATTCAGGCGGTTTGGGGGTTAGGACACAGTTTAGCTAATGGAGAAGTGGCACCGGATACCTATATTATCGATCGCTCTGGTCAATTACGCAGTCGGCAATTAGGCAATAAATCCCGCGCTTATTATCTCAACAGTGACAGTAATCTGCTTGCACCACAATTATTAGCACCCAGTTTACAGGAAAGCTACTGTTTAGATAATTTCGCCATCGATCGCCTTTGTCAACTGGTTCAATCTCTACTGGCGGAAAAACCCACCTTAACCAGCATAGAATGGCTGATGATGCTGGATGGTCAAATTTATATTCTCAACTGTCACAGTCAGGAAATCACCCCCACTACCTCCAATTATCCCTTAAGAGGATTAGGGGCATCCCCAGGGTTGGCATCGGGAGTGGCAAAAGTGATCAGCAATTTCGACTCCCCAGAGGCAAATTTTCAGGATTGCATTCTGGTTACTACTAATTTACCTCCGAAAAAACTGCCCCATTTACGCCAAATTCGAGCAATGATCACGGAACAGGGGGGATTAACTAGCCATGGAGCCATCTTAGCCCGGGAATTAGCCATTCCTGCCATTGTCGGGGTGAAAAATGCCACAGAAATTATCCGCTCAGGCGAGATAATTTTAGTAGATGGTACGAGGGGAATTATTTCTCTAGCATCTCAGGAACAGATTTCCTTACCCCCACCACCCCCCAGAGAAACCGACGGGACGGCAATTGCTACCCGTTTGATGGTTAATCTCAGTCAAACTGAAAGTATTGCCAGAATCCAAGAACTGCCTATTGATGGGATCGGTTTATTGCGCTCAGAATGGATGATTTTAGAGTTACTTTCTCAGCGCAATCTAGAAGAATGGTTAACTCCAGAGCATCAAGAAGCATTGATCGAGAGACTAAGTGATTTAATCGCACAATTTGCCCTTAGTATCCAGCCTAAGCCTTTATTTTACCGTTCTTTTGATGCTCAACATTCGGCTAAAGACAGTCGGGGAACCCATGGTTATATTTTAGATGCGACTCTATTTGATCTAGAATTGCAAGCTTTACGACGGGTACAAACCACCAGCGCCACCAATATTAATTTACTGCTTCCCTTTGTCCGCGGGGTTGAAGAATTTATTTTCTGCCGGCAACGGGTACAATCGGCTTTACTCACTCAAGTCCCCTCTTTCCAATTGGGGATAATGGTGGAAGTACCGGGGGTAATCTTTCAATTGAGGGATTATGTGCAAGCGGGGGTACAGTTAATCGCTATTGGTACTAATGATTTAACTCAATTACTTTTAGGCAGCGATCGAGAACATTTCTCAGAATATTTTAATGCCCGTCATCCCGCAGTCAGGGCAGCTTTAAAACAAATTATCACTCAAGCAAAAGTTTTACAGATTCCCTGTTCCGTTTGCGGCATGGCTATCGTCCAGTATCCCGAACTTATCGATGATTTGATTGCTTGGGGCGTTACTTCTCTTTCGGTGGATACAGAAGCAGTTTTAGCCACTAGAGAGGCAATTGTTCGCGCAGAAAGAAGGTTTTTATTGGAAAATGGCAGATAACCTCGGCAAAAGGAGCGTTAAGGGTTGGCTGTTGGGGAAGATGTTAAGTAGGGTTTGCGGCAAAAAGTTTTTCGTGGGGTTAGGAGTCAGTTATCAGTTATCAGTTATCAGTTATCAGTTAGAAGAGGATAGGGAAATGGGGGAATAGGGTAATGGGGAGATAGAGTAATTTCCACTAAAACCCTAAAACCCTAAAACCCCACTCCCCCAACACCCCACTTCTATAATTCCCACACCCCAATTCCCCACTTCCCCACTTCATAATTCATAATTCATAATTCCCACTACCCCACTACCCCACTTCATAATTCATAATTCATAATTCCCACTACCCCACTTCATAACGCATACTTTGTGCTTTTTGTCAAAAAAACTTTTTTTTTGCAATAAAACTACACAAAAAAAAGATCATCGTTGTGGGTGAAATTGACTCATTTACCTGTCTTAATTGGGATTACCTTCTAGGTGTGGCAAGGGTTTCAACCTTTGCTGCCCAAAAAAGCATAAAATACCCGATTATGAAATTCTATCAAATCGCTGTAACCGGCATAACATCGTTGTTAAATAAAAATCTTTCTCAATTAATTCTTAAGAATTTGTAAATATTGCGAAATATTAATTTAAATATTCTCAAGTTTTTGGAGTCAATAGATAGTTTTTGCTTATACTTGTTGCACATTGGGTTAGGAGTCAGTTATCAGTTATCAGTTATCAGTTATCAGTTATCAGTTATCAGTTCACTGAGAAAACTCCCCACACCCCACACCCCACACACCACACCCTGTCCCCTAATGCCTAGAGAATTTCAATAATTCCTTGACTGCCATCGAGACGAATTAATTGACCATCTTTTAACAATTTCATGGCATTATGCACATCCATAACCGCCGGAATTCCGTATTCCCTGGCAATGATAGCACCATGGGATAATTGTCCCCCCACCTCGGCAATAATGCCCACAGCCTGGGATAATAAAGGAGACCATCCTGAGTCAGTATAGGGAATAACGAGAATAGTATTAGGGGCAATTTCTAGATTTTGTAAGGTTGGCATAATTTTGACTCGTCCCTCCACTGTCCCCCCACTAGCGGCAATTCCCTGTAAGCGTTTTTTGGCAGTTAAATTTGAAACTAAAAATTCTCTTTTCGGGGGTTGTCCATAAACGATATAGGGGATATCAGTTAATTGAGAGTTTTCTTGGAATTGTTGGCGACGCTGACGGATAATCTGGTTAAGATTGGCGATTTTATTATTCTGACCTAACTGGGTAACTTCTGAGTAATTTAGATAAAATATATCTCCCGTCTCCGATAATATTTGCTGCTGTAACCAGAGGGTTTCCAAAGCGAGAAAATGCCAGCGTAGGTGAGCTAAAAGACGGGAGTAAATTTCAGTCACTTGGTTTTTGATATTTAATCTTTTTTGGACATTGTGGGAAGATTTTACTTTTTTATGGCTATTATTGCCCAGAATATCTAAGGGTAGTTGTAGCAGATATGGGGGATTTTCTCGCCATCTCGGTATCGAAATATCCGTACCTACTTCGCTTAAATAACCGTAGGTTTCTAACCAGAGGGAAAAAGCTGAGTCAAAATCTCGATCGAGCGTATTTTTTCTCAGTTCAGATAGCGATCGCATTGAGGCTATTTCTGGTGCTTGGGAGTTATCTAATTTCTCAAAAGGTACTCGCGAAATACTGCGACGCAAAGCGAAGCTAAGAGGGGCAAGAATACTATAATAGGTAGCTTTTTCTAAGACGGTTAAAATCTCCTCAATTTGCTCTAAAATCTCCCCAGAAGATAAAGCTTCTAGGGAAGTAGCGTTAATTTTTTCGAGCGTCGGGATAAAATAGGTTTTTTGATCTTGGCTAAAGTCTTTTTCTAACTGTAATTCCCGTCCTAAAAGTTTTAATAAACCAGGGGAATTAGCCAAGGTTGCCGTTAAAGGTGGTTTGGTAAACTTTGACCCTTTGATCAGAAATTCTAAGCTTTCTGGAGGTAATCCCATGCGACGGAAAATTGTTCCTAATAAAGAAGCATTAAAATAGGCTCTTTGATAGTGTAAAGTCGCTGTTTCATTGAAGTCCAAATCGATGGCTTTTTTGTCTAAAACTAACTGGAAAATATCTCCCCAAACTCCACAGGTTAAAGGACGATTAATTGACCAAGGCAAAGGACGAATAACTCCAGGGATAACTTCTGCTGCGATTTTTCTTGTCCAAATTGGCTGTAAATTAGTGATAGGACGGCACTGTAATAACCATAATTTGTGTCCGTCATGAGTCCATTCTATATCTTGGGGAATGCCATGATCAAGGGTTTCTAATTGCCGACAAATATTAGCTACCTGTTGAATAATAGCCGGGGGAATATCTCCCGCTCCGATGATGATGTTTTCCTCTAAATTAACTCGATAACTTTCGGGAGTGATTCTTCCCGATACAACTCTGGTAGCATCTCCGGGTAAAGCTTCAATAACCACATCTAAACTGAGAGAATTAATCGGATCACGACTGAAGGCAACCCCCGAAAAAACTCCTCGAATTTGTTCTTGAATTAACACAGCCATGGCCGTGTTTTCTTGACCTCGATCGAGTCGATAATTAACAGCATTAGGACTATTATAGGAGGTTTGGCAACTTAAAATCGCCGCCGCTAAATTTTCTCGATCGATGACGTTAAGAATTGTGGTATATTGTCCCGCAGATGAAGCGGTTTCACCATCTTCTCCAATAGCGGAAGAGCGCACGACTAAGGGATGATTAATATCAGGATGAAGAGATTCTATTAACGGCTGTGGATCATCCCCCGGTGGTAAAATCCACCCCCTAGGAATGGGATAACCAGCACGCTTAAGAGCGGCTAAAGTGGCGGCTTTTTGTCCCACTTTTGAAGCTGCCAGATTGTCATCAAGAGTTTGGATTGATCGATCTCCACGGAAAAAACGAAACATAGTTTTTGATTCATTGTTAACATTTGCTTCAGGTAAGTCTAAATCGTCGGCGATTTTTTGAAAAATTGCCCCTAATAAACAGGCTAAAGCAATGGCAGTTATAATATAACCTGAATCGTGGGGACGGCGCAAGGTGAGAATTAAAGCTAATAAAAATAATCCTACCAATCTACCCGTAGATTTTTCCCGAAAAATGGTAAAGCTAATCCCACTAATGATTGAGGTGAGAAAAACAGCGACAAAATCGTGAACGATTAATCCCCAGAAAACATTAGTAGTTCCTGCACCTTTTCCTAACCAATAGCGCCCCACGACTAAGGCAATTAAAGCTAATAATTCCCAAGTGGAGCCGGTGGGAAAAAAGCAACGGGTTAGGAGAATAACGATAATTCCCTTGGCTGCTTCCGAAATTACCGCCAAAATTCCCACTAATTTACCCCCATGGTAAAAAGCGGCAGTTACACCGATATTACCAGTACCTAATTGGGATAATTTACGTCCAGTTACGAGATAATTTATCCAATCGATCAGAGGCAGTCCACCGATTATGGGACAGACTAAAAAAATAAATAGGGATCCCCAAATTTCTCTCATTTAAAATGCGTCTTAGTTTACGATCTTTTCTTAGTAACGATCTTGAGAACATGAACAGGAAAGCGATAAAATAAATTGAGATTAATGGCTTAAAACCCAAGCAGATAGACCAAATAAAAGCAATAATTGCGGATTTTAAGCGGCAAAATTAACACCTCAAACTGAAGAAAAAAGCGAAAAGAGTAAGGTGGACGATGCACACCCTACAGACTTAAGAAAATCTGATTGACAGTGAGATTTAATTCCGTGAAAGTCTCGGAAATTAAGCGATCACTGTCTCGAAATTGCCGAATTTGATATTCTTCCTCAACTAAGCGACAAACAGAGATGGTCGGTTGTTTAGGAGTGCCAAGAAAATTACGCCCACCCAAGGCTGCATAATCGACAATCCAATATTCAGGAATACCCATTTCTTCATAATCAGCAAATTTTAAGTAGTAATCATCACGCCAGTTAGTCGATACCACTTCAATGATCAGAGGTATAGATGCACCCTCACTAAGGATTGATTCTTTTTTCCATAATTTTTCCTGAGCGAGCTTGGTTCGATTTAGCACTAATACATCAGGAAAATAACCAGAGTTTTTACCAGCAGGTCTGACAATCGCTTGGTTAGGAATTAAATAAGGAAGCCCCAGTCTATCAATTATTCCACTGAGTTTAACAGTTAAAAATCCTTTGATTTCCTCGTGTTCTCCTGCGGGTTGTGCCATTTCAATAATATTTCCATTGTGTAGCTCATAACGTACTCCAGAATTTTCAGGCAGCCAAGGGACGAATTCCTCAAAATTAACAGTTTTAGGTAGGGTTTGGCTCATAGCTGGCAAAATAGCATTCTCTCTCTACTAACTTCCTTGGCTCTATTTTACCTTGAATGTAGGGTGGGTATTGCCCACCCTACAAACTCTCTACACAATCTGCGATCGCACTATCGCTGCCAAAAAAGATGGGGACGAAACCAAAAATATAATTGGTAACGACGACGAGGTTCATAAAAGGAGTCAGTTGCCAGTTAGTTTTAATATCTCCATTTGGCAATATTATACCTTCATAAAATTCTTGATCACCGAAGCTGTTTAGTAAGTTTATTAAACCAGAAAACGGGTTTCTTAAAGAAACCCGTTTTCTAGTAATTAATTTTGCTTAGGTACTTAATCGATCATAATTGATCATCATTTATCACACTATATCATTAGTAATAGTAACGATAATTCTTTGCAGCTTCGCACCTTGAAAATTGCAAGGAACCTCGTGTTTATATCGAGTTAGGAAGTTAGAAGTATGATTTGAGAAAGTTCTGATAATATCGACATTTTGTTCGATGTTATTAATATATAGTTTCATCTTACCTATTGTGCTGTCACTCAACTTTTCATCGGAAGGAGCGATTATCTTTGATTTGGCAAATTCAACTTTGAGTTTCACCTCGCCACTAAGACGAGGAAGATCACAAGTGATCTTCTGTTGTTGCCCTAACCAGTTATAGACATAACATAGTTTTCCCTGATAGATGTAGAAACTATGCCCACCAAAACAGCTGCCGTGCGCCATTAGAACAGCCTGTAAGTCCCCTTTAGCTTTGGAGAAATCAATAGTTGCTTCGATCGCATAGAAACGAGTGCTAATATTAGGAACAACAGCTTCGGAAATTTCCAATACCCCTGGATAATTTTTCGGGGGAACGGCGAACATAGCGATTTCCCCAGCAACAGCTTCGGAAATTTCTGATCCTCTTGGATAATAAATATAGCTATCGGAAATTTCCAATACCCCTGGATAATTTTTCGGGGGAATGGCGAACATGGGTATTTCCCCGGCAACAGTTGCGGAAATTTCTGATCCTCCTGGATAATAAATATGGCTATCGGAAATTTCCAATCTCCCTGGATAATAGGTATAGGTAAATGTGTTATATTGTGGGTCATCAGAAAATGCCGGGGGACGTAATTGAGGAATTTCTGCACCCAATACCCCAGAGCAATCTTCAGGTGGCATATATTGTTCAGTCATCGAAATCTCCTTGGTAATCGATAACGGAAAAAAGTGAGAGATTTAACCTAGATGATACTGATGGACAAAATTAACAAATCAACTCTGCTGTAATTCATACTACTCAGTCCTCTATGCTAAAATGATCCAAAAAACGCAAGTTTTTAAATTGATGGGCAAAAAAAGTTTAATTTTACTCAATAACTAAGTAGTTATACATAGATGTTTATTTTTGACAATAAAACCAATATTTTAATTAATTCTCAGGAATTAACCTTTAAAAGTGAATATTTTTGCAATTTTTCTCATTATTTTCAGAATCGAGAATTTCTCGACTTAGATGCTTTACAACTCAGTGGCGATAATTTTGAAGGGTATCTTTCAAAGCTCATCACCAATGAAGTGATGTTAGAGTTATCTCAACGTAATTGTTTAACTAAACTTGCGGGAATAATTCATTCTAAAATGTGGGTTTTTGCGATTCCTGTTCAGGTGAATTCCGTCTTCTTCCAAAATTTGTACTCATTGGAAAATAACTATCTGGGGATTGTCCCCCCTAAATCAGAAATTTCCGTTTTTCAGCATCCTTTTTCTAATCGTTTCCAGCTTTACGTTCATGATAATTATCTGCAACAATTGTGCCAAACTTTAGAGTTACCAGAAGCGAAAAAGTTTTTAAATTCTGCCGATTCTTCTATTGTGATTTGCCCAGTGGAAAAAATTCGTCATCTCCAACAATCTTGTCATCAACTTTATCAAATGCTATTTAATTTAGATCACCAACAAATATCTGGGAAAAGAAAAGCATTAAGATTGGATTTTGTCAGGCAAAAATTAGAAGAAATTGTCAAATATTTTCTTTTGACTTTAGCAGTAACCAAAGATATTAAAACCCCTAAAAACACTATCAGACGCACCTCCATTCTCAAAAAAGCCGAAGAAATGATGAGAAAAAATCTGCGTTCTGATCTGACTATTCCAACGATTTGTCAAGACTTAGAAGTAAGTCAACGCACCTTAGAATATATATTTAAGGACTTCTATCAAATGTCTCCTTACAGTTATTTAAAATTGCTTCGTCTTAATGCTTTACATCAATCTCTTAACCAAAATAATCAGACAAAATTAACTTATGAAATTGCTGAAGAATTAGGTTTTTTCCACCGAGGATATTTGGCCTCTGATTATAAAAAACTGTTTGGTTACTTACCCTCAGAAACCTAAAAAAATAGTAGGGGTAGGAATCAGGATTATTTTTAGATTTATTTCGAGAACTCAATTCCTAACTCCTCTTTCAATTGAGCGGCTCTCTGGCACTTGTTTGGTAGGGGCGTATATTGTACGCCCTTTCTTCGATCTTATAACCTCAAGAGAGCCATTAATAATTAGCCCCACCGAGATTAATTTACTTAGGGCTTGCTGAATAAATCTAAAAACCTTGTTGGATAAGGCTTTTAGACTTTTTTGACCTCAAAAAGTGCCGACCATTGGAGGGATCGGGGGTAAAATTCAGGTACTTTTTCCCTGAAAATTAGGTAACTGACTACCTCAAAATCGGTAAAACCCTACACCCCACACCCCACACCCCACACCCTGCCCCCACCAACACACTAAAAAAGTTGTACCGATCGCCATAATTGCCAATCCGATTAACTTGCTAATTAGAGTCGCTTGCTTGGCTAATCTTTCCTTAATGACACTGCCAAGGAAAAAAGCCCCAGATGCGATCGCTAATTGGATGACGGTAAAACCGATTAAATAGGCAACTAAAGCGGCAACTTGGGCCCCGATAATTGATTCTCCGTAGGCATAACCGTGGAAAATTCCCGCAATCATTGCCAAAGTTGCCAGAGCGATCGTATAGAGATTAGAATGATTTTGTAAACCTTTTTTCAGGGTTAAAATCACGCCAAAAATTAACACAGAAAGGGCAACAATCCCCTCAGGAAAAAGTAAACTTATTCCCTGTAAATGAATACCCGTCCCGATTAAAGTGGCAATCGCAAAAGCGATCGGAATCAATAAACCCTGTTCCATACCCACAGCAATTAAACCACTAGCCACCACAAAAGCTAAATGATCTAAACCGATAACCGGGTGAGCTAAACCCGATAAAAATCCGTTTAAAAAATTATCGGGAGTTTGCCCTGCCATGGCATGATGGGCGAGGGTTTTGCTGGCAAAAATTAACAGAAAGAGAGGGACAATAGTTAATATCCTTGTCCAGCTTTGACGAAAAATTATCTTCATTGATTACCTCAAAATTATGATTCGGAAACCCGCGCAACAATCGCCCGGTGTCGGGGACTGGTGGGGGTGATGATCGGTGCTTGAAACCCGGCTTCAACTAATGCCCGTTCGATATCGAGAGTAAAATATTGATCGAGATAGGGTTCGGTACTCTTGAGTAAGGTTAGGACATAAGGGGGCATTTTTCGATAAATTTCCGAGCGCGGATTCATATCCATCAGCGTCAAATAACCTCCCGATCGCAATAAACGACGCGCTTCGGCGAAAATTTCTCTAGTAGCCTGTTGGGGTAGTTCGTGGAACATTAAAAACGAAGATACCAGATCGTAGGACTGACTGGGTAATTGAGTTTTTTCCGCCGCCGCGTGTTGCCATTGAATCGTCTTTTGTTTTTGTTGAGCTTGGTATTGGGCAACAGCTAAATAGTAGGGAGAGAGATCTAACCCAGTTACCCTGGCTTGAGGATAAGTATCTTGTAGCGCAAAGCTACTCATGCCGACACTACAGCCTAAATCGACAATATCGTTAATTTCTGCCTTGATTTGCTCCTTCAATATCCGGTGATATTCCCGCCGCAATCGCGGATCGCCGTCAATCCCCGCCCCGGGCCAGATGGTAGAATGGACAGCATAGGCGGCAGATTCTACCTCAAAAGCTGGCAACCAGTCTAAATTGCCCTTTTCGTAAGCGTGGAAAGAACAAACGTAGTATTCGGGATAGACGAGATCGGGATTTTCTACCGCTTGCAGTTCCCGACTCCAATCCCTTTGTTGCCATTGTTTGACGGTTTCCCGCCAAGGTACGCCTAGTTTTTCGGCTCTTTTAATCATCATATTGCGGGCCTGATAGCGAGCGATGTCAAAAAGCGGTTTTATGCCGAGAATACGGTTAACTAGACCAGAAACAGGATTAAAGGAGGCCGGAACGGGTGTAACTGTCATAGAAAAGCTTCGATCGTAAATTTTCCCTTTTTCATCTTATAACAGTAATCAGTAATCAGTAATCAGTAATCGGTGAAAAGACAGCACTGTTATGGCCATTTAATACTGCTCAGTTAATACCACTCACTGAAAACTCACATCTGATAACTGTTGACTGATAACAGCAAAAAGCTCCCTAACCCCCATCTTGCCAATTTTTAAGTAGGTAGGTGTTGAAAACTTTCAGATGCCCCCCTTATTAAGGGGGGATTAAGGGTGGATCCATCTTCAATTTAATTATAACCAGCTACTTATTATGAGAACAATCGCTGAAATCAACGACAAAATCGCTAAAAAAACTGCTGTAGTCTGGACAGTAGAGGAATTAAAAAGCCGCGTGAGCGAGATGGGAATTAAGGAGGTTTTTTCCCAAGTAGATGTGGTTTGTACGGGAACCTTTGAACCGATGGAATCTTCGGGGGCAATTATTAATTTAGGTCAGACGGATCCGCCGATAAAAATTCGTCAATGTTGGTTAGATGGGATTCCTGCTTATGCTGGTTTTGGGGCGGTGGATTTATACTTAGGAGCCAGTGCTATTAGTGATTTAGCGGCCAAAAATGAGAATTTAGAGGGAGAAAATCCCGAAAGGGGCGGCGGACATATTATTGAAGATTTAATCGCCGGAAAATCGATTCAATTGCGTGCTGTCGGCCAGTCCACCGATTGTTATCCTCGTGCTTCTTTTGAAACGATTATTTCTAAGGATACTATCAATCAATTTTATCTTTTTAATCCTCGCAATCTCTACCAGAATTTTATCGTCGGAGTCAATGGGGGAGAGCGGACTTTATATACTTATTTAGGACCACTACAGCCGCGATTAGGTAATGCGGTTTATTCCAACCCTGGAGCAATTTCTCCCCTGTTAAATGACCCGGATTTAGAGGCTATCGGCATCGGTACGCGCATTTTTTTGGGAGGAGGAATCGGTTATATTGCCTGGGAAGGAACCCAACATTTTCCCCTGCAAAAACGCCTACAAAATCGCACTCCTATTGGACCTGCTTCCACCTTAGCCTTAATTGGTGATGCTAAACAAATGAATGCTCGTTGGGTGCGAGGTTGTTATTTCAAAAATTATGGGGCTTCTTTAATGTTGGGAGTAGCAGTACCGATCCCGATTTTAAGCGAGGAAATCGTTCGACATTGTGCGGTAAAAGATGAGGAAATTGTCGCTCCAGTGGTGGATTTTTCCATTCCCCGGCGAGTCCGTCCTACCTTTGGTTTAATCACCTACGCTAAACTAAAAAGCGGTCGGATTATGATCGAGGGAAAAAGTGTTAGGGTGGCTCCTTTGGCCAGTATTTCCCTGTCCCGGGAAGCCGCTTTAGAATTAAAAGCACTGATCGAAGCGGGAGAATTTACCCTCACAGAACCCGTGGCAAAAATTAATCTAGAGCGGACTTTTATCCCCCAGGATCGTTGGGGTGGAAAATTATCAATTGAGTGAGGAGTTAAGGGATTGCGTGCAGGTGGCACAACTACAATTAAGATGACGAAAAATCGGATTTTCTTCCCCGGTTGTCTTGCCGATAATCATGTCACCTAAGTTCTCGGTATTGAAACTAGGATGAAAGGACTCTGGGGCAGCTTGTCCAGAGTTAGTGGTAACTGCTAGGGCTAATAAACTAGCGGAGGCAGTGGCAAGAATAACGACTTTTTGATTCATAAATTTGTGGGAATTATTGGCCATTAATACCACTGATTATAACACTGCCCCCTGCCGATCGCCTCCGTTAACGACCTAAAAGATTGGCAATATCAGCACATCCCCCCGGAATGGTTGCGCGGGACTTTTCCCCACACCAACGACAACAATAGTGACGTTGTTCCTCGCTCATATTTTTCACCCCAGTAAAATTGACATTTTCTACCACTGCTCCCGTGTGTTCTCCGCTGTCATAATTGGGGGGAACGCTGCGACTGCGGGGGGTAGCATTTTCTAGGGAACCATAAAATAAACGCATCCCTTTCATATCTGCCCCTCTTAAATTAGCTTCGTAGAGAATTGTCCGCGATACATTTGCTTTCACCAAATCGCTATAACTTAAATCGGCCCGCACCATATTCGCTTCGCTTAAATCGGTCCAGCGCAGATCCTGCCCAGAAATGTCGGCCCCCGCTAACATTACCCCCAACTGTACTACTCTTGTACCGAACTCTCGATCCTCCGCATAACCTCCTTCCCCGTCTAGAATCGGTCGGCCCAGATAACGATCGCGTTTAATCGGTGATAATAGCCGCGATTGACTCAAAAAACGCAGTATTTTCGCTTTCCCGGCGGCATCGACACTGCTGAGGATAGAAGCGGTGCGACCTTCTGCGATCGCTCTTTCCTGGGGCCAATCTTCTAAAAATCCCTCCTCATCCAAGGCTAGATCGGAAATGCCCTGAAAATAGGAATCGATCGTCTGTTGTTGGGTAATGCGATTTTGTTGTATGGTTAAATCCTTAGAAATAACGTACTGTTCCCAGGCCACATAGACAGCTAACACGGCGATCATAATCTGTCCCAAGGCCCCCACCCACTCGGCCCAAGAACCGAACTCATCGTATTTAAAACTGTCTAACCACCGCAAGATGCGCTCGTAAACTCCTAAATATTTCCCTAATCCAGCCAGAGCGGCTATAAAAACTATAAAAGCGAAAACCGTCTGACGTTCAGAGGGAGTGAGATAATGGGCGATCCACTGGCGAATAGAGGGTAAAATCACCTGTAAAGATATTAATATCGCTACTATCGCCCCAGAAAAGCCTAACCAGTCCCAGCTAAAGACCAGGCCGATGGTCATCACCATCAGGGGGGCCAGTAGTAACCCCGCGTTACCCGGCCGAAGATCTTTTAATACTAGGATGCGCTGACGCAGAGGATTACGCGAAGATAAAGAGGAGACGTATTCGGAGGCATCGGGGGCTGATAAACTGGCTTTACCGTTATTTTCGGGGTTATCAGGCCTATTTTCTGCGGCGAGTTTTTCTGGGTCTTTGCGATCGCTCATATTAATCCTTGTCAAGAGAAAATAATTCCACACCGAAAACTGAGGCGAAAACTCTCGATAAATCTTGCTGTACTTGTATAAGACTAATATTAGGCAGAAACTGCCGTAAACTGCCCACGGGTTTATTAGCAATCCCACAGGGAATAATCTCGGCAAACCCGCTTAAATCGGGACAAACATTGAGGGCAAAACCATGATAGGTAATCCAACGACTAACTTTAATACCGATCGCCGCTATTTTATACCCTTCTACCCATACCCCTGTCAAGCCCCCGATTCTGGCCCCCGACAATCCATAAATAGCGATAGTTTGCAGGATGACTTCTTCCAATTGTCGCAAATACCAGTGTAAATCCTGCTGATAATAGCGCAAATTGAGGATCGGATAGCCCACTAACTGTCCCGGACAGTGATAGGTGACTTCGCCTCCTCGCTCGATTCGGTACACTTCTTTATCGGTTTTGTCAAGATTAAATTTAATAAACTTAATATCTGAACCGGTACCGAGGGTGTAAACGGGGGGATGTTCCAGCAGCAGCAGCACATCGGGTAAGTCGGGATCGGCAATTCTCGCCGCCACCAGCGATCGCTGTTGCGACCAAGCGAGAGAATAGGGAGTAATTGCCTGAATTTTCAGCCCACAGAGACGAGGTATTTTTTGAGCATTCATTGCGAGATTTGTCAAAATATTTAAGAAATGTAAAAGAGCGCAAAGGAAGATTAAAAGAAGGGAAGATATATATGTCGGGGAGAATACTAAGTGCTAATCTAAGGATATCCCATCTATTCGGATGTTAACTGTCGCACAGGAGAAACAATCACCAGATTCTCTTGCTGGCGGCGAAAATCGGTTTCTTTAAATAAAAGTTAACAGAACTTCGCACTTCTGTTAAGAAAAGGTTGAGAGAAACTTGTTAGAATAGAGGTAAATAAATCTAGTTGCAAATAGGCGCTCGACCCGATGAATTTTCCGCGCGATCCGACAAAAAAAAGAGAACGAGAACACCGACAATATCTAGACTGTGACCTCTGACAACAGCGCGATCGAGCAGATTTTTGAGGATTAAATTCCTAGCATCAACATCCCTTAAAAATAGTTGATGTGGACTGTCTATAGCAAAATTTTTAGATGGAGTAGTGAGTATGAAGCTATTGATTCAGGGCAATAATATCGCTGTCACCGAAGCTATTCATGATTATGTGGAACAAAAGCTGGAGAAAGCGGTGAAACATTTTAACGGCATAACCACAAAAGTTGATGTTCACCTCTCCGTGGAAAAGAATGCACGCATTCCCGATCGCCACAAAGCGGAAGTAACGGTTTATGCTAATGGAACAGTGATTCGCGCTCAAGAAGGAAGCGAAAATTTATACGCGAGTATTGATTTAGTTTCTGATAAAATCGCTCGTCAACTCCGCAAGTATAAAGAAAGATTAGTGGATCATCGCACCAACGCCACCGTTAAAACTAGCGAGGTGGTGCAAGAGAAACCCTTAGATGATAACCTAATCGGCGATCGCACTCCCGAATTACCTGCGGAAGTAGTGCGGATGAAATACTTTGCTATGCCACCGATGACTATTGAGGAAGCACTAACACAATTGCAATTAGTCGATCACGATTTCTTTATGTTCTGCAACAAAGACACTAACGAAATCAACGTTATCTATCAACGCAATCACGGCGGTTTTGGTGTTATTCAACCCCGTCCCGTCAACCTGAATGGCAAAGAATCCAATTAACAGTTAGCGACTACAAATAAAACTAAAGACTGGAGAAATTCTCCAGTCTTTTTCTCATCTAACCAAGATTAACTTTCACCACTTTATTTTTTTCTGCCACCGCTTTCGGGAGGGTGAGATAAAGAATACCGTCTTGATAGTTAGCGGTAACTTGGCTATTTTGCACCTCCACTGGTAGGGTAATCAAGCGACTAAATTTACCATAATAAAATTCGCTATTTTCTACCTCGGCAGGGCGTTGACGTTGCCCATTAATAGCCACCATTTGTTTGCTAACCTCCACATCGATATCTTTAATATCCACACCGGGTAATTCGATTTTTAATTGCACGGAATCCTCGTTAACAGAGATTTCCACCGGGGGACGAGATACCGATGAAGTTGTCGGTAATACTTCTTGAAAAAGTTGATCGATTTGACGTTGAACAGAATTAATTTCTAGGAAGGGAGAATAAAGAGTGAAAGCCATAGTAATAATTTCCTTGAGAGGTTTTCTCTGACTGCGATTACCTCTATCTTAAGCAACTAACTTGGCTTACACAAGGCGGTTTTCAGGAAATAAAAAGTCGCAATAACCGATACAGTTATCAGTTATCAGTTATCAGTGGCAAGTGGGAAGTTGTGGGGTGTGGGAAGTGGGGTGTGGGGTGTGGGGTGTGGGGTGTGGGAAGTGGGGGTGTGGGGTGTGGGAAGTGGGGGTGTGGGGTGTGGGGTGTGGGGAGAACAAAGCTGCCTTTTGCCTTTTGCCTTTTGCCTTTTGCCTTTTGCCTTTTGCCTTTTGCCTTTTGCCTTTTGCCTTTTGCCTTCGTTATAACCATTGTTGTAATTCTGGCCAACCCAAACCCTGACGCACGATATCCGGTTGATCGCCGGTAAAATCAACAATTGTTGACACTTCCGAACCGGGAGCCGAACCATCTTCGATAATTAAATCAACGATATGATCGAGGGCATCGAATAGCCTAGCGGTTTCTAACCCCTTGGTGGGAAAATCCCCCTCCTGATCGGGAAGATGGGCAGAACTAGAGATAATAGGATTTTCTAGGGTTTCGAGAATAGTGCGACAGATAACGTGATCGGGAACCCGGATACCAGTGGTTTTCCGCTTCGGATTCATCACCACTTTCGGCACTAATTTAGTCGCCGGTAAGAGAAAAGTGTAGGGACCGGGTATAACTCGTCGCATAATTTTATAAGCATAATCGCTTACCACTGCGTACTCGGAAATATTCGACAAAGAAGAACAGAGAAACGTCAAGGGTTTATCATTAGATAGTTGCTTGATTTGGCGAACTCGTTCGACGGCGGATTTCACATTGAGATCGCAACCGATCGCATAGACGGTATCGGTAGGATAAAGCATAATTGCCCCATTTTTCAGGGCATGACAAATTTCTTGGATAGAACGTTGTTGGGGATTTTCCGGATGGAGAGAGTAAATAGTAGCCATGATAGCAAAATCGTCGCCTATTGGGATTGTCCCACGGGAATCGCCGGGGATATGTGTTTAGGGGCATTAGTAGATTTAGGAGTCCCCTTAGAATACCTGATTGCACAACTAAAAACTTTAGGAATTGAGGAGGAATATCAGTTAAGGGCCGAAAAAGTGCATCGTCGCGGTCAAATTGCTACTAAGATTCACGTCGATGTCACTGCCGAGAAGTCCGCTGATCATCACCACCATCACCATCATACCCCCGCTCGCCATTTACCGGAGATTGAAAATTTAATTAAACAGGCAAATTTACCCCAGAAAGTCCAAGAATGGAGTTTAGCGGTTTTTCAACAACTTGCGATCGCAGAAGGGGCTGTTCACGGGATCGCACCGGAAAAAGTGCATTTTCACGAAGTCGGGGCAACCGATGCCATTATTGATATCGTCGGGACTTGTTTGGGGTTGGATTGGCTATCGGTGAGTGAATTATACTGTTCTTCTCTACCCACCGGCGGCGGTACAGTTCAGGCCGCCCATGGTCGTTTACCGGTTCCTGTGCCAGCAGTAGTACAATTGTTCAGTCAGCGACAAGTACCAATTTATAGTAATGGCATCGCAGCGGAGTTGGTAACACCCACGGGGGCAGCTATTGTGACAACTTTAGCTAAAAGTTTCGGTAAACCGCCAAAAATGCAGTTAGAAAAGGTCGGTTTAGGAGCAGGGACGAAAGATTTACCGATTCCCAATCTTGTCCGGCTTTGGTTAGGGAAAAAAGTACCAGAAAAGCTAGATGAAATCGAAACTGTGGCAGTTTTAGAAACTCAAATTGATGACTTAAATCCACAAGCGATCGCCTATTTAAGTGAGGCTTTATTACAAGTGGGTGCCTTGGATGTATTTAGTCAAGCAATTACTATGAAAAAATCTCGTTTGGGGATACTTTTGACAGTAATTTGTGACTTGGATAAAATTGCTCTTTGTGAAAATATGATCTTTCAAGAAACCACAACTTTAGGCATTAGAAGGACAATTCAAGAGCGATCAGTCTTAAAAAGAGAGATACAATCGATCGATACTGTCTATGGTCAAATTCGGCTAAAAGTTGCCTACAAAGAGTCAATTAATCAACCGATTACCGTACAACCAGAATACGAAGATTGTGCCGCAATTGCCCGTCAGCACCATCTACCTTGGCGATTTGTTCATCAAATGGCCTTAGCTGTTTGGCAAGAAAAAAATCAGTCTTGACAGCAGGGCAATTTTATCATAAAACTGCTATTGTTCAAAAGCTATTTTCAGGAAAATAATCCCAATTTAAAACCTGTTCTTGGCTAAAAGGACAATCAACTGGAAAAGTTTCTTTTGGTAAATTAGTTTCATTTACCGTCCCTCGCACTGCTTTTTGATAACATTCTGGGAAAATATCGGCTAAATAGGGTTTTAAGCTAGGACTATCCCTAAAAATAAGCTCTAATTGTTCTCTTTGCTCATCAATGGTATTTTCCGAAAAAATAAATCTGATTTGTGAATAAACACTAAACATTATAACATTAGAAAACTAAACCTGTTATAATCGGGGCAAAAATAAATGCTTGTAATCCTAATGAGAACATGGTCAATAGTATTTTAATCATTCCTGTTCATTTGGATGCTCTCTATCTGAAAAGAGATCGCCTAGTTGTAGAGGCGATGGCAGATTTGAGCATAATTCCTTATTTTAATAGAAAAAGAGACGTAAATCCGAATATTGCTCATATCAGTGAGGAGATTGTTTCCCAACCCTTTCAAAATCAAAATCTGTACCTGAAAGCAGGAATCCATTTACATTGGGCGTTACCCGATGCTTTAACAAAAGGGATTCAAGATAGCGATAAAAAGACAGTTTTCCCATCAGTTCCTGATCGCTGGTTAGTAACACGCACTCTTAACGGCAAAAAACGTCAATGGGTAGTGGAGAGTGATTATCTTTATCGAGAAGGAGAAGGGGAGCAGTTAGGTAGTATTGCTTATCCCATTGAGATAAAAAATGGTAATGGTAATCATCAACCATTTCGCTATTTAGGTCGCAAACTGCCTATAGAAGCTTGGTTAGAAAATGATCCCAAGGCTGAATACTTAGCCTTATTAACGGCGGTAGGTTATGGTGAACCGACTTTTGCGGCTTTTTATCCCAATTGTCACAGCGTTTTTGGATTTTATGATGATTATTCTCCTCAACCTACTGATAGTTTACAGTATGATGTGATTGGGTGGTATAGTCACTTAGAAAAGGATTATTTCAATCAATTCATCAAATCAAAATCTCAATTAACTACACAAGAATTAATCAAAGCGATACAAGAGGAATTCAAGTGGGACATTCCCGTTAAAAGCAATGAACAAATACCTCAAAGAATACTTTGCTATACCCGCTTAAAGTTTGCTTCTCCAACCAATACAGAGAGAGAAATTTCGTTAGAAGTGGCTGTAGGAAATACGGGAACGGAGGCATTATCTGCTTATTTAGGTCAAAAAATTGACAACAATTCTCGATCTATTATTGAAGATCAATTAGAAGCTTTAACCCTATCTTCTAGTTTAGAACATCGGCAGTTGGATCTAACGGCTAAGTTTGAGGAAGCACGTCATGAAAAAGGGTTTAATGCGGTCTCATCTGGCAGAATATGGACAATTACTTTAGGAAGCACAAACCCTACAACAGCAAATGCTGAAGATGCTCAAGCTCAGAGCGAAGTTACTTTACCCGATAATATAGCTCCTAAACTGAATCAGCTTAATCTCTCTCAACAGAAATATGACTGCACTTTCGATGAAATTGAGTCAATGCGTCGGCAACTCTTTTCTGATTGGTATAAGTATATGTTAAGTGCTTATCCCCCCCAAGGTAGCACCGCTCAGTATCCTGATATTGATGAAGTTAAATATTATATTGAGGAGAAGGGAATTAAACCTTTAAAAGCAAAACTGAATGATCTAGAGAATTATGAAAAGTTATTGAATGAATCTTTAACTCAATTACAACAGGCGATCACTCAAGCAAATATTATCCAGTGTAAATTAAAAGTTAGTGATATTTTAGACTGGGAAAAATTGATTAATCAGTTAGAACAGGGAACAACAGAGCCAATTAAAAGAATTAAGCAGTTAATCCCCGATTTGTCCAGTAAAATTGCAGGGAAAAACCAAGTAGAAATTATAGATGCCTTAAATTTAATTTTGACTAAAAGGGACTTTTACCAAGAAGATGTATTCAAGGCAATTGCCCAAATATTATTACAGAAAAAACCCAATTTAATTGATTGTAACGAAGAAAAATTAGTCCGTTTCAATCGTCTGCTTTTAGAAGTTTCTTTCCCTCAGCTAATTTTAAAAGCTCCACCACCTTACACCCTGAAACCTATTGCTAGTTCCCGTTATTGGCAACCAACAGAACCAGTTATCTTGATGGTGGGGGAAGGGGTAAAACCCACCATTCGCCATGGACAAGATGGAAGATTGAGGGATGATGGACTGTTAGAATGTGAAATTTTACAACAGGAAGAGGACATTTTTCTCAATGGATTTTCGTCTATTCTCGGTAAAATTGATCAGATAGAAAACAATAAAACAGGGGAATATATTGGCTTTAGCACTTGGGAAGAACAACCTTGGCATCCGTTTTTACTAGAGTGGGAGGTAGAAGTTTTTCCCCTCCAAAATGGCTGTAATCATTGCATCTATAATCATCAATATGATGCTGAGTTTATTACGGGTAATTATACCTTGAAAGAAAACGAGCCAGAGCTTTCTTTACAGTACGGAAAGGGGGCTGTTCTTAAAGCTGCTAATGTTTATAGTGGTCGGAGTATTTTAACACCTCATGCCGGAATTAAGCTTAAGGAAAAAATAGAAGTTTATTTAAAGAAACAAATTTTGTCAAATTATTACGAGGCTAAGAAAATTACTAAAGAACAGCAAAATGATGACTATATTAGTAATAATATCCAAGCCATAGAAGAATGGTATGAAACGATAAATGATGCTTCTTTGAATAGTCCAGAAACTAAGGCTAAAGACCCCATTTATACTGCCATTAGAGCTTATCAAAATCTTTTAAACCTAAATTGTCTATCTCAAGCTTTAGGAGGGTTTAACGAGGCTTTATTGATGCACAAACAGACGTTACAATTACCTATTGCTGATCCTTTAGGATTTAATGATTATCAGCCTTTTACAGATGAAATAAAAGAAATGGTACAACAAAGTATCCGTAGTGCGCCAGAACCTTTAAATGATTTTAACCCAATTCGCTCAGGGGTAATGAAGATTTTGCGGTTACGGTTGGTGGATACTTTTGGACAAGTGAAGGATTTAGATATTAGAAATATTATCACTCCTGAACAGATGACGACTCCAGGCAGTCCCTATCTGATATCTTTACCCCCTCGTTTGGTACAACCGGCGCGTATTAATTTCCGTTGGTTATCTGCAATTGAAGGGGAACAGGAAATGAATAGTCATCCAGCTACTACTCCTATTTGTGGCTGGATATTACCTAATAATTTAGATAATAGTCTCGCTATCTATGATAATCAGGGTAAGGCTTTGGGTTCGATTAATCAATTAGCACAATGGCAAGCTGCGCCGGGAGAAAATACGGTTATCACCGTTGATAAAATTGATGATCATTTACAAAAAGTGATTAACTATATTATTAAGCAGCGGGCAGAATTTTTGTCTGATTTTATTTCAGCTTTAGATAGTGGTTTAGAAAATATTGATCCCGAAAATTCGGCGCAAAATCAAGGTTTAGCACTGTTAATGGGACGACCTATTGCCGTAGTCAGAGCTTCTTTAAATTTAGAATTAGAGGGACTTCCAGCTATTAACCAAGATTGGGGTGTATTTTGGCAAGATTTAAGACGCAATTTCCGAGAAACAGATGGCTTTGAAAAGGTCAAGTTTCCGATTCGTTTAGGAGAATATAAACAGTTAAATGATGGTTTATTAGGTTATTGGTTGGAAGGGGATGATGGAAGTCTCAAGGATATATTTTATGCCCCTCAAAGTGATTTAGAGGGAATTAATCATCCTGCTATTAAATTTCATAATGCTAACAATCCTTGGCACATTGATCTTAATGTAAAAGATCCTCCTACCCTGTTAACCATGCTTATAGATCCCAGAGGAAAAGTTCATGCAACTACTGGAATTTTACCGACGAAATCTATTGATATTCCCCCAGATCAATATCAACAAGCGTTAGAGAAAATAGAAATTACTTTCTTCTCTGCTCCTATCTTGACAGATTATGGTAAAATTAATTTAGCTTTACCTGATGAAGTTGGTTATCAGTGGTCATGGTTAGAGAAAGAAAAGGAACAATGGTCAACTGCTGATAAAATAGGTCAAACTAATGTTAATGCGATCTTCTCTGGCAAGCAAGAAATTCGAGAGGGATGGTTAAAGTTAAGCCTAAAAAAAGAGCCACCAAACCCTAATAGTCCTAATCCCTAACTTTATTCAAGATTCACCCGCTAATTTTTTAAACCAAGGAGTATCAATTATGAGTAACGCAAGCAATGACTTAGTTTTACATCTAAAACTAGATACAATTATCCCTGATGGAGGTAATCAGAGAGTTCGCAGTGCTTTAACTGAGAATTTCTTAGCGTCAAGTGAGAATGTTTCAGCTTTTACTGAGAGCCAATATAGGAGTCATGGTAATCCCCAATTTGTAAGTGATGAACATTTTGGCAGTTGTTTCATTTTTGATGGAAGACAAGACTATATAGAAATTCCTAATTCAGAGGACATTAACTTTGCAACTAATCAAGATTTTACCGTTGCCAGTTGGATAAAAATAGCCAAAGAACAACCATTTAAAACCAATGGTGACAACGATATTATTGAAAAATGGAATGGTAGTGGAGGTTATCCCTATGTCATCAAATATTTGCGTAATGAGCAAAGAATTCATGCAGCAAGATATGATGGTTCTAATAATCCCGCTGTCACCACCACAACCCAACTTAATAGTGAGCAACTATATCACATTGCTTTTGTTAAAGAAGGGAGCAAGTTGCGGCTTTATTTAGATGGATGTGAAGAAAATAGTACGGATGATACAACCCAATCTCAAACACAAAATGATTCACCTCTTTATCTAGCATGTAGAGGAGGAAGCAATGAAGCTTATACTAACTATTTTGCGGGAATAATTGCTAATCTCCGCATCTATAATAAGGCATTATCCCCGGAAGAAATTAAACGGGATATGAATGATGATTTAACGGCGATCGCCGCTTTTAATCTTGCCTATCCTCTTGATTTTGACTTATATGAAGGGGATAATAAAGAGTCCATTATCTTTATTGAAAATGATACTAAAGGAGAAGAACTGGTTTTAGAAATTGCTAATAATACAGAACAAGGGATTACTTTACTGGCAAAAAGTGGAGCAGTCAGTCAAAATAATTATCATTTTGAATTAAGATTTAGACCTGATACCCTATCGCTTAAATCTTTACAGCAATTGGCTTTAAAACCCCAAAGTAATTGGAGTATGAGTTCTCCTGTTTCTCAACCTGATGGGATAGTTTCTCTCTATTTCTTAACGACTAATACTACTTTACCAGCTAATCAAACCTTTACTTTAACCCTTCAAAACGTCAGCGCTTCAGCAGAGGGAGGAGCGAGAACAACTAGAGTTGAATTTTTATGTCCAAAGTTTACTTATCAGGGAGAAACTTTAACTAATTATTACCGAGAAAAAAACCTCAGTGTTATCGATCATCGGGGGAAGAAGAATATTCCGCTTCATGTCAGTTTTGTGGAATCTAATCGGATTTTAAATGATGGACACACACCCAATGAGTTGACTTTGCGAATTGTTAATGTCTTAAAGGATAAAGCTATTCCTTTGATTCCAGACAGTAAGGGGGATAAGGCTTCTAAGTTTATTATCTCTTTTGATGTTCAAAATCAAAATGAAACAAAAGAATGGGCTTTGCTAGAAACGGGTCAGATAGCTGGTATCAGCATTAAATATAAAGGAAAGGAGATTCGTAATTCAGGAGAACAAGGTGAATCTCCTGAGTGGGTTATTACTTTTAATGACCAAACCGCTATAGAACCCGGTCAAGATATTCAAGTTGAATTATCAGGAATTGTTTCTTCTCTTCCTTCTGGTCAGACTAATCTTTATATACGCTATGAAAATATTCCGGGTTATTGGGATGGAACTTTTATTTGCACTATAGACAAAACGCCTATTTTATATAAGCAAGGTAATGTAGGGATTGGCATCAGTGATCCAGGGAAATTCAAGTTGAACGTACAGGGAGGCAATATCAATGTTAGCGGCACAATTTACCGAGGTGGAAATCCTCTGATTTATGAAAATTATGAGATTTATTTAAGAGGTTCTGCTTTTGACTCTCCCGAAGGAAATAATACGTTTTTAAAAATTGCTAATGTTGCAATTACTATGACTAATAACAGGGGATTAAATACAGTTATTCTTCGTCCTGATGGTAGTTATAAAAAAGGCACTTCTCATGATATTTTTGCCGATAAAAGTTATTGGAATGATTGGGCAAATTGGATTAATGATCAAAATAATGTTGCTAATGGTGATGTTGTTGCAGTAGCTAGTTGGGATGCTATTAATAATGCTCCTAGAGGTGGAGCGGCAGAAACTTTATTAACTTCCATTAATGCTTTAAGGGCTTTTGACTTAGTAAAAGGTGAATTTCGTGAGCGTTCTCCCTATGTTCTCTTATTTGTCAAAGGACGGGTGGGAGCAATGGAAGTCTGTCAACCCTATAGAGGCTCTAATGCTCATCTGAAAACAACTTACTATGAACTGTTGAATTATGGTAATACTTCAGTTGTTTTACGGGGAATGATTATAATGTGGTCTGGGGATGTCAATCAAATTCCTGTTGGGTGGGCTTTATGTAATGGCCAGAACGGTACACCCGATTTGCGAGATCGGTTTATAGTAGGTGCAGGGAATAACTATAAGCAAGGAAGTACAGGAGGATTTGACTCCGTTCGATTAACCATAGCTCAGATGCCTGCTCATAATCATGAAAACGAAGAATATAAATATTTGGTAGCCAAATGGACACAGGGGTGGAATACTGCATCAACCTATGACACTACGCCTAGCGAAATAGACATAATAACCGGTAGACCAATAAAAACAGTGGGAGGAAATGAAGCCCATGAAAATCGTCCTCCCTATTATGCTCTTTGCTACATCATCAAGCTTTAAAATATTGCTTTGTGAGAGTTCTAAAGATTAAACTAAAATAGCGAAGGTATGCGTATGAAACAACAACTTTAAAAACGTCTCTAAGAACTCAAATAAGAGTTTGAATCGGTTCAAACGGACTAAAAACCGGTGAGTGAGTAAAATTGATCTGGGTAGAAACTCTTAAACAACAATAACAAGGAAAATTAACAGCGATCGCCTCCCATTCCACTCCCAATTCTCTGAGGAATTTCTTATGATACAGACTTACCCTATTTCTCAAACTATCACCACCCTAGAAGCTCTTGAACAAAAGTTTAAATTATCTCCTACAGATAATGAGCTATTCTTTCAGGAATGGCAACAAGACTTACCCGAACTAACGGATCAAGAAAAAGAAACCCTAGAGCAAATTAAAAGACGGTTTTTACGTCATAGAAAACGAGTTTCTCTCACCGAAGGAGTTATCAATCAATTACTCATTTCTCCTTTACTGACATTAGCGGGTTTATATGATGAACCTTTCTATGTCACCACGGAAGCAAGTGTTGAGCTAGAAATAGAAGAAGAGGAGGAAATCTTACGGGGGAGAATAGATACTTTAATTATTGCTCAACAACTGTGGGTGTTAATCATTGAGTCTAAATCTACCATTGCTTTTCCCGTTGCATTACCGCAAATAATGACTTACATGATGGCAAATCCTAACCCTCAAATACCGGTCTACGGTTTGATAGGTAACGGTGATGAATTTATGTTTATTAAAATGCTGACTCAAGGCGTTCCTCAATATGACTTTTCTAACATTTTTTCCCTGCTTTTACCCCGGAGAAATCAGTTAGAGGATATATTGCAAATTCTCAAACAAATTGCTAAAATTATGATCATAAACAGGACGGGTTAAGAAATTAAAATATCTTGAAATAATCGCTCTTTATTCTAGTCCTCTGTTAAAATGCGGAAAGCGTATCGAAGGGAGCTTCCCTCGGCAGCTCCCCCCTAATTCAACCCCTACCCTAAAAGAATGATTAAGCATGACATTAACGATTGTCAATGATACCCTAAAAACCATTCTCGCTCGACTGAAACGAGAATTAAAAAATCATTACGGCGATCGCCTTAAACGGTTGATCATGTTTGGTTCTCAGGCGAGGGGTGACGCACATCCAGACTCTGATATTGATGTCTTAGTGGTTCTCAAAGGAGAAGTAAATGCAGGGGAAGAAATTGAAAAAACTGGACCCATTATAGCCAGTTTATCTTTAGAAAAAGATGCGGTAATCAGTTGTATATTTATGGATGAATACCGATTCATTCATCGTTCTGGTCCTTTGCTTAGGAATATTCGTAAAGAGGGAATAATTCTATGACAGAAGATCAGATTGAATTACTTTTAAAAGCTCAAGAACAAATTATTGATGCTCAAAAATTTTTAATATTAGCAGAAAATATGATGGGTAATTTACCTAATTCTTAGTGAAATTATAAGAGGTAATCAATTATGATCCTACAAACAGAAAAAAAATACTATACCCCTGAAGAATACTTAACTTTAGAGGAAAAAGCAACAGACAAACATGAATACCGAGATGGAGAAATCGTACTCATGCCGGGAGGGACAACGAATCATAATCAAATTGCAGGGAATTTTTACAAGCGATTTCCTCTCAACATTCAAAATCAAAATTACTGTGTTTATATTAATGATGTCCGCTTGTGGATTCCTCAATATCGCCTTTATACCTATCCTGATGTGATGGTTATTAAGGGAAAACCTCTCTATGAAGGAAACAGTAAAACAAATGTAACAAATCCTTTAATTATTGTAGAAGTTCTTTCTCAATCAACCAGAGATTATGATCTGCTTCGCAGCGCCGTAGGCGTTCGGACAGATAAATTTGAATTTTATCGCTCTATTCCAGAGTTTCAAGAATATATTTTAATCGATCAATATCGCTTTTATGCAACTCAATATTTTAAGCAGGGGGATGGTAAATGGATATTTAATGATTATAAAGGAGAGGAATCTGTGTTAAAATTGGCTTCAGATGAGTTTGAGATTTCCTTTCAAAATTTGTATGAAAGGGTTGATTTTGAAATAGATGAAGGATAATATATTATTAAAAATAAATTGAAGTAGGAGACTTTATTTATGATTCAATTATTACCCAAATTAATAACCTTTGATGAGTTTATCGAATGGCTACCGGAAAATCGCCGTTATGAATTACATGAAGGAATAATTATCGAGATGCAACCCACAGGACAACATGAGGATATTACTAGCTTTCTTACCCAAGAATTAACCTTAGAATACATGAGGATGAATTTACCCTATCGTATTCCTCCGAAAGCGTTAGTTAAATTAAAGGACAAGGAAACGGGTTATAATCCCGATTTGTTACTCATTAATCGTCAAAACCTGATCAATGAGCCATTATGGGAGAAGAAATCAACTCTTATCAATGGCGAATCTATTCCTTTAGTCATTGAAGTTGTTAGTAGTAATTGGCGGGATGATTATGGTTATAAATTAGTTGATTATGAGGCGATGGGTATTAATGAATATTGGATTGTAGATTATTTAGGCATAGGTGGGGTGCGTTTTATTGGACAGCCAAAACAACCGACTCTTTCTATTTATCAACTGATCGATGGGGAGTATCAAGTACAACAATTTAGGGGAAAGGATTTAATTAGTAAGTCCTTAATTTTTCCTGAATTAAGTTTAACGGCTGAACAAGTTTTTCAAGGGCAAAAGTGAATATTTAATTAAAGGTAGGTAATTATGCGACCAGTTGACAATAAAAATGCCGCCCCTCATCCCATTTACGATACTACTTTTGATAATTCAACGGGAACTCTACTGCTACAAATCCAAGAATTGACCTACAATGTTAATACAGGAATTAATGCGAGCTACAACTTTTTCCGCAACGGACTGGACTTTAATGGGGCAGTCCCTATACTAATGGGTAATAATATAGGACTACATCAAGCAGGAGGGATACAAACAGTAATGGGAGTGAATGTTAGACCTAATATGCTACCTGTAGCTGTCCTAACTCCTAATACGGTGATCTATCGACAAACTTATCAAGCACCAGCAAGAACTATTCTAATTCCTAACCGGAATAACGGTGGCAACGTCGTTATCAATGCACGAATTCAGGCAATCGAATATCATACAGCAGCGCAAAGAAACCGACGGCTTCGCATTCTCCTACCAATGGAAGAAGCGGCAGAATTAGCTCGTATCTGGCAAGAAGATCAGTGGAATGGAACGACCGTGCTGGCTAATCTTATGGTAGATGGAGCAATGTTGGGTGTGGGAAATGCAGCAACTTTAAGAACTTGGATTTGGAATGAACTTTCTCGCACCAATGAACTAGCAAGCGGCTATACGGGCTACAAGGGAGCCAAAAATGATTTACTAAAGCAGTTAGGCAAGTATTGTTCCTATTGTGAGTCGAGATACCAAGATCCTCAAAACTTAGCGATAGAACACCGCATAGCTAAAAGCAGCTATCCCACTGAATGGTTACGCTGGGATAATTTTATCCTTGGCTGTAATGTTTGCAATTCAAATTATAAAGGAGAACAACCTCATCGAACTTTTGGTATAAACCAAGCCATGCAGATTAACTATCCTGCGGTACCTTTTGTCCTTTTGGTTCCACCAGGACCAGCAGGACCTCAACCAGTTGCTCCTTTTACTGATCCTCCTACTAATAATGTCCGTTTACGCTACGACGAAATACTAAACGCGACTCAGGATTATTATCTCTGGCCCGATGTCAGTGAAGTGGTGCCTGGTGCTGTACTTAATCCAGCTAGTCTCTCCCTACGTCTGTGTAGATATCAACTACACCAACTAAATCCTGCGGGCAACTCCCTTGGAGTTATTGCCATTGCTGATGCTGTTAACTTGTCTAACCAAAGACATAAGGTTTCACTCAATCAACAGTATCTGTTTGCCTATGTCTGGCAGCCAGTAGCTGGAGACTTAGCTATCAGGCGCGTTCAAGTTCGCGTAGCGGTTCGGAATTCAAATACGGGTACGGCTGCTTTTGATAATCGTAAAGATACTGCTACAGGAAATACCATTCCTCTAGTTGGCTTGAATCAGGTCAACAATGCAGTCGGCGATCAGCGAATGCTTGAACGGACAGAAGCTTGGTTTAAAGCAATTAAAGCTTTAAGAATTTTGAGAGAACAATTTAATGCGCTTGCTAGTTGGCAAAATAGTTGGCTTCCGGTATCCATTCTCGGCTGGGTTTTAAACCCCGCACCAGCGATTCAACTGAACGACGATCAGTGGGAATCTATTTGTGAGAATGTCGAACAAACGGGCTTCTACTCGGTTTGGGTTACTGTATTTAAGCAGTACGACCATAATCTTGCCCAGGAATTAGTAACAAGGCTTAATAATCGGTCAGCCGCCGATCCCAATAACCTTAATCGCTATCATGGTACTAATATCACTAACTCCGTCCTTCCTTATATTCCACAACTGTAAACCACTCCCTAATTCAAAGCAGGTATTTTGATTATGAAACCGATTACAAGACCAGAAGAACCGGAGATTGAGCCATCCTATACAACATTTGTTGTCACACTTTTCAATACTGTTGGACCTTACTGTTCCTTCTGTGAAAAGAAGCTAAATTATCAAGCTTATCTGTTCCATAAACTGCGGGGCAATCTCGAAAGAGATGCTCACCTTACTCTCGATGACTGGGATAATTTACTGCTTATTTGTGGTGAATGTCGAGAGAGTGCAAAGGATTACAATCCCCAACAACTAAATCTCTATCTCTGGCCAGATTCAAAAATGGCTTTATCTTACCCTTTTTGCTATGTCAAACGAGATAACGTTACCTATAGAGTTGTGGATGCTGAAGGCAATTTATTTAAAGAAGAACAACGTACTTTCGTTTTTGTGGAAACAAATAATGATATAGAATCCAATATTGTACAAGCAGCAAATAACACGATTAACTTGTTTAAATTAAATAGCAAATATTACAATAATAACCCCGATAATCCCCAAATTATTATTCCTTACCAAGATTTTATTGAGGTTAGCGAACTGCGCCTAGAACAGCGTTATGAGGCGTATCAAGCAGCCACAAAAGCCGCCGGACGTTTGCAAAGAGCGGCAGCAACTCTAGTGGTTACTGGAGGAAGGGAATTTGTCGATAATAGTCTGACTTTAACCAACGAGATTATAGAAAGTATGGGCTACGTTTCTACCTGGAAGGCAGCGATATTGGCTAACTTAGATCGAGAAACCCTTGGGAAGATTTTCCCTAGCATTATAAATGATTCAAAGCGTAAAGACATCGAAGCTGAAGTCGAAGAGGAACTTTTGTTAGAGGACGATGAACATCCGACTAAAAAAAAGAGAAAAGAAATTTGGCCAGGTCCTCCCATTGTTCCTCCTGCACAGTGATAAAAATTTAGAAAGTCCAAGAATAAAGCCAACTTCAAGGTAACTAAGAATAGGGAAATCAGAAAAATGCCAGATAATGTCACCAGTTTTCGCCAACTGCTAGAAACCAAATTCGCTCAAGAAGTAAAAGAAATCACTATTGATGTCTCCTTTGGGGAAGAAGTAACCAGTCTGCTACAACTACTCAATCAACAACAACTTACTTTAACGCAAACCAGCTTAGACCCCCCTTTAGGAACAACTTCGCCATCACAAAGTAGTTTAATTGGTAAAGTAAGACTATGGGAAATTGATGGAGTCGATATCACCTTAGTTTTTAGCGAACACGATAGAGCTATCGCCGTCACCGCTACCCTCCCACAACTAAATTTTCCCACCATCAGCCGTTATCTTGCGCCAATTAATTCCAGTCAAGTTGAAGGCCTAAGCAGTGTCCATTTCCCCCAATCCCAGCTTGAAGCCAGTACCAAGAGCGGCGAAATGATTGTCACCGGCAAAATGGCAGAAAATTGGTCGCTGCTGGGGATAGAGAGAATTGGCATTGAGAAGCCCGAACTGATGCTCAAGGTTCAAACTCACCCAGAATTGTTAAACAACTATGTCGTTGAATTTACAGGAAAAATTCACCTGAGTAACCTTGAGATTCCAGTTTCCATTGACATTCCTCTAGGAATTGGTGGTTGGAGTGTCACTATTCTACCCCCAGGTATTGCCTTGCCGTCACTCACGGACCTCCTAGAACTGATGAGCGGTCTGAACATTGCTGCTTCCCTTCCCTCTCAAGTCGGGACTATGACGGCATTAACCCTCACATCAATGAGGATTCAGTTTGACCCCAATACTCTGACTTGGCAAGGAACAGACTTCAGTATCACCTCAACTAATGTCTGGGAGATTGCCCCTAAGTTAAGAATAGAGACCATTGGCCTGACTTTAAACCTCAGATCCGATGGTTCAAGAGTTTACTACACCGGCTTTATTTTTGGCTCGATTCAGATTAGTCGCCTGACTCTGGCGGCGATGATTCCCCTTCCTCTTTCTGGACTCTTGACCCTGGAAGTTCATTCCAATCAACCGCTACCGGGTTTAGGGGAACTAGCTGCTTTAATTGATGCTGATTATGCCGCAGCCTTACCAGAGGGAATGGGCAATATTGGTTCGATGATCTTGAATTATGTGCGGGTTCAGGTCGATCTCGACAGCAAGAAGATAGCCTTCTTTGGATTTGATGTCGCCTCTGCTCAAGAATGGGTTATCATTCCCAATCACCTCAGTTTAGAAGACTTGCGATTTCGTATGGAAGTCATTCCTTGGAATCAGGGATGGGGAGTTACAGGCTTTATAGGCGGTAGCATCACCATAGAAGGGATACGAATATCAACAGCCCTGCAACGCATCAATCCAGCCGGAGGGTGGTATCTATGGCTGGCAGAACCATTAGCTTTACCGGGTTTGAAAGGGCTGGTCAACTTAGTCGGAGGAGACTATGTTGCCGGTTTACTACCGCCCCAAATGGATAGCAGTATTGGGGCGTTGACCATTAACACCTTTAGCATGGTCTTTGATGGTACGCCCCAGACTTTATCGGCGATCGCTTTCAGCATGGTCACTTCAGAGCCGTGGCAGTTCTTACCGGGCTATTTCACCTTAACGGAACTCGACATTTCCCTTGATATTACTCAACCGACGAATCCCTCTCAGCGTCGGTCTCAGGTTTCGATTATCGGTCTATTGACTTTAGGCAATATTCCAATTCGGTTATCAGCAGAAAAACCCTCAACGGATGGAGCCGGCTGGCAATTTAAAGGCAGTACGGGTAAAGGGAGAGAAATTCCCGTTGGCTATCTAATTAGTGACTTGGGGGAAACATTTGGCGTTACTGTACCTTCAACCATAGAAGAGTTGACATTAGACAATATTGAAGTATCGTTCAACACTCAAACTAGAGATTTCTTCTTGACCTGTGAAGGGAAATTTCCCCTCGAAGATAAAACAGTAGATATTATCGTTACCATTGAGTTAAATCAACAATCGAACAATTTAGAACCCAACACGACGGGACAAATTTCCTATCAAGCAGAATTTAAGGGTCATATCACCATCGGAACTTTAACCTTTGACCTGATCTTTGCTGAAGATAAGACATCCAAGACTGCGATCGCCACTTACAGTCATCAACCGGGTAACGCCATTTCTCTGAAAGTATTAGTGGAAAATGTGTCATCTGACCAGACCCTGCTAGATATTCTTACAGGTATACAAGTTGACCTTAAAGACGTTCTCTTTGCTTATAGCAAGAGGGATACCACCACCAAAATCCTCTTCGGACTTGACATTGGGACGAACATCAACCTCTCTAAGCTTCCCCTAGTGGGTCAAGAATTTCCGAAAGATCAAACCATCGGAGTCGATGACTTACAATTCCTAATCGCCAATAAAGATTTTACCTCTTCAGAAATCACCACCTTTAACAACCTGATCGAACAAGGCACTAAAATACCCATAAAAGACAGTACAGCGATCGCACTTCCTAAAGGCTTAAATGTAGCCGCCAAAATGCAATTTGGTAGCCAAACTAACATCCTCGCCTTGCCAATTTCTTCCTCTACTCCTCAAACCCCTACCCCAAGTCAGCCGACTGTTATTCCCTCTACCACCACCCCCCCCTCTGATAACGCCACTTGGTTTAAAATCCAAAAAAGCTTTGGTCCCGTTCATTTTGAAAGAGTAGGAGTACAGTACAAAGACGCAGCCATCGGCTTCTTATTAGATGCTAGTCTTAACCTAGCCGGACTTTCCCTCTCCCTCGATGGACTTGCCGTTAACTCCCCCCTCAATCAATTTGACCCCAAATTTGAACTTAAAGGCATCGGCATCGACTACAAAGGCAGCGACACCCTAGAAATCGGTGGCGCATTCCTCAGAACCAAAATCACCACCCAAGATGGAAAAACCTACGACGAATACGACGGTGCCGCCGTTATCAAATTTAACGTCAAAGGCAAAGCCCTCAAACTTTCCGCCATAGGGTCCTATGCTTATTTTCAAGGGCATCCCTCCCTCTTTATCTACGCCATTCTTGACTACCCCATCGGTGGCCCCTCCTTCTTCTTCGTCACCGGATTAGCCGCCGGCTTTGGCTATAACCGCGCCCTCAAAGTCCCCACCATTGACCAAGTTGCCACCTTCCCCCTCGTCGCCGAAGCGGTTAACCCTCCTCCGGCTGAGGGTTCTAACTCAGACCAAGCCGCCCGACTCACAGGAGAACTAACCAAACTCCGAGACTATATCCCCCCCGAAACTGGGCAAATATTCCTCGCCATCGGCATTAAATTCACCTCTTTTAAACTGATTGATTCTTTTCTCCTGCTTACCGTCGCTTTTGGTAATCGTTTTGAACTTAATATACTTGGTTTAGCCACCCTCATCGCCCCCCCAAATGTAGGCGCAGGAGTCCCCCCAGTTGCCGAGGTACAACTAGCCCTCAAAGCCAGTTTTCTGCCCGCCGAAGGATTTATCGGCGTTATTGCCCAACTTACTCCTAACTCTTATATCCTTTCTCAAGCTTGTCATCTCACCGGAGGATTTGCCTTTTATGGCTGGTTTGCCCCTAACGTCCATGAGGGAGATTTTGTCCTCACTTTAGGGGGTTATCATCCCCTCTTTAAAGTCCCAGACCATTACCCGAAAGTACCTCGCCTTGGGCTTAATTGGCAAGTTAGCAGTGAACTTTATATCAAAGCAGATGCTTATTTTGCCCTGACTCCTTCCGCTATCATGGCCGGGGGACACCTCCAAGCTACTTGGAATAGTGGTCCTCTGAGTGCTTGGTTCAACGCCGGGGCAGATTTTCTCATGTCTTGGAAACCCTATCACTACGATATTTCTATCTATATTGATATGGGAGTGTCCTATACTTTTCACTTTTTTGGAACCCATCATATTACCGTTCAATTAGGGGCAGATTTACACATCTGGGGACCCGAATTTACAGGGATTGCCCATATTCATCTTTGGATTATTTCCTTTGATGTGCGCTTTGGTAGCAGTGCCTCGCAAGCACCCACAGCCATTGACTGGAATGAGTTTAAAACCTCTTTTCTCCCTGCTGCTGATGCTATTTGTACCATTGCCGTTAAAGAGGGTTTAGTCAGAAAAGTTAATCAAGATGATAAAACAGATTTAGGGAACATTAATCCTAAAGATTTCTGCTTAGTCACTAATTCAGTCATTCCTATTAAAACTTGTAATGTTAATCTTAATACTCAGGAAATTAATACCCAGTTTGGCATCGGTTCCATGGCAGTAACAGCCTCTGAGCTAATCTCAGAATTAACGATTACTATTAATAAAAATGGTACAACGCTAAACTCAACAGAATTTGACGAAGATTTTGCTTGTACTCCCCTATTTAAAAAAGTTCCCGTCGCACTTTGGGGCGAATCTTTAACCCCTAGTTTGAATGGTAATCAATTTATTGAAAATACCCTATCTGGATTAGAAATTAAACCTAAAAAACAACCAGATACAGGAGCAACCAAAGCCATTAATCGCAGTGAATTACAATTTAGCCCTGTTTCGATTGATAATGCTTATCATTGGCGAACGATTAGCACTTTTCAGGAGGAAACCACTAAAGACATCCGTAACACTATTGTAGATAACGCAGTCAACAACACCAGAGATAATTTACTAAAAGCACTAAATTTGAAAAGTGAAGAAATTGATCTCAGTGCAACAATTGCCGATCATTTATTAGGTTCACCTAAAATTGGAGTTTTAGTTAATTAATTATTATTAAAGGAGTCAAAAATGCCAGAAACTACCACAACTGAACCCACTAAAATTGAATTTATTCAGTATCATCAACCAGCTTTAAAAGATGGTGATTATGAGATTACTATTACACAAGAAATAAAAGAGGAAAAAATTACAGCAAATAACTCCTTTCAGATTACTAGAAAATTTTCTGTAGGTGCAGAAAGATTTGACTTAAAACCTACAGACATCCACGCTGTATTTCCCCCTGATGGTAGCTTAGGAGAACATTCCAATGTTTTACCCCATATTATCCTAAACCGTAGTACCTTACCTTGGGAACGTCAATCTGTTAGTAATAATAATAATACTCCTTGGTTAGCTTTATTATTATTTGAAGAAATAGAAAACCCCGAATCCAAAATTATTACCCTAGAAACCTTAAAAGATATTAATAGTTATCCCGCTAAATTTCCTAATTTTAACCTAGAAAGTGGACAACATGAAGACGATAAAGTAATAATTATTGATGTCCAGAAACAGTTACTAGAAAAAATTTTACCCCCTAAAGAAGACTTAACTTATCTTGCTCATGTTCGTCAAGGAACAGATGAGCAAGGAAACTTAATCGGCGATGAATTAGCCGTTATTATTTGTAATAGACTTCCCCAAAAAAGTGGCAGAAGTATCGTCCATCTGGTTTCTTTAGAAGGACGTTATAATAATAACGGTTTTGATTTTCAGGGAGCAGGAGATAATGATAATATTCGTTTAGTTAGCCTAAAAAGTTGGAGTTTTTCTTGTATTGATGAAAAGCAAAGTTTTAAAGGACTTTTGACCCATCTTAACCGAGAACCTAGTACCCTAAGATTGCCACAAGTTAATAATACTGAAGCCGAAAAATATCTATCTATGGGTTATGTTCCCCTACCCCATTTTTTACGACAAGGAGGGAAAACCTTCTCTTGGTATCATAGTCCTTTGATCACAGGAAACAACCCTAACAATAACATCACTTTACCCATTCGTACAGCAGATGAATTAATCATATATAATCCTGATAATGGTATGTTTGATGTTTCATACTCTGCTGCTTGGGAATTAGGAAGATTACTCGCTTTACAGAGTAAAAATTTATCCGTCAGTCTCTATAATTGGAAACGCACTCATAGACAAAGCTTACAAAATATCGAAACTCATTTACCCGTTTACAATCAACCTAATACAGAAATTCCCGATAGTATTTATAATTGGTTTGAAGATTTAAGTCTTCTTAAAGGTGTGCCTTTTAATTATCTGGTTCCTGATGAACTTATGTTACCTGTAGAATCAATTCGTTTCTTCTATCTTGATTCCCTTTGGATAGAATGCTTATTAGATGGAGCATTTAGTATTGGTCGAGTAACTACATCAGATCATAAACATGATCAAGAAAATAACACAAATCCTGCTGTTAACAATTACCCCATAGTAACTGGTTTTTTACTCCGTTCAGATGTGGTGTCAGGTTGGCCGGGTTTACTCGTTGATGGTTATAATGAAGATGATACAAAAAAGATTGAATTACTACGGATGGAACGTCTTTCTGCTAATGTTTTAATCTGTTTATTTAAGGGAAAAATCAAAACTGTAGATATTCACCAAAAACCAGAAACCTTACATTTTGGACTAGACTGGGATGATGAGAATAAAACCTTTTACAAAAAATTAAAAAACTTAGATGGTCAGCAAATTGACAAAAAGGTTGATAATATTCCTTGGAAAGATTCAGAAAAAAGGGTTATAGATATCAATTCACTTACTGACAGGATTAAAGAACAAGTGGACAATAGTAGCTCATTTACCTCTGCTCAATTGGCTTTAGAGATGATTGAAGGAGTAGAAAAAGTGAGATTTATTGGTTCTTAAAAACCTATTAACTAGGTAGGCATTAAAAATTATCAGATGCCCCCCTTATTAAGGGGGGACTAAGGGGGGATCGGCACCCCCCTTATCAAGGGGGGCAGGGGGGATCAAACCTAAAATCCATTTTTAATTTAATTATAACCAGCTACTTAGCATCGTATTTTTGCTATCTTTCAACCTAAATTTAACCAATAAAATAAGGACGCTGCCAATTGCGTCCTCAAGGTGTCTGGAAAAGGCTTTTTTCCTAGACTTTCCGAGAGTAGTATTCCACTACTAACAGTTCATTAATCGAGAGGGCAATCCATTCTCTTTCCACAACGCCATTCACTTTGCCCACGAGGGTGTTTTTGTCAAATTCCAAATGACTCGGCAGGTTGGCTAAACCGGGGTATTCCATATTTCTTTTGACGAGATCCTGGGAACGCTCTTGATTTCTGACTCCAATCACATCACCCGGACGGCACTGATAACTAGCAATATCCACAACTCTACCGTTAACGGTGACGTGACCGTGATTGACTAATTGTCGCGCCCCCGGAATTGTCCCGGCCATACCGAGACGGAAAACGGTATTATCCAGACGCATTTCTAAGAGTTGCAGCAGCACTTGACCGGTGGAACCAGTAGCCCGGCGAGCTTTGCGGACATAGCGAACTAATTGTTTTTCGCTGACACCGTAGTTAAAACGCAGTTTTTGTTTTTCTTCTAGACGAATGGCATATTCTGAACGTTTTTTGCGGGCCTGGCCATGTTGCCCCGGTGCATAGGCACGACGGGCATTTTTACGGGTTAGACCCGGTAATTCCCCTAAACGACGCACAACGCGCAAGCGCGGTCCTCTATAACGAGACATACAAACAGTCTGCTCCTATTTAAATTTATCCCAAAACTATTATCATAGCACAAATTAAGTAATTTAGTGGGGAAGTGGGGTGTGGGGAAGTGGGGTGTGGGGAAGTGGGGAAGTGGGGAAGTGGGGGAATTTCAACTAAAACCCTAAAACCCTAACACCCTAAACCCCTAACACCCTATCACCCTATCACCCTATCACCCTATCACCCCTAAACCCCTAACACCCCTCCCTATCACCCCTATCACCCTATCACCCTATCACCTGACTCCTATCTCCTTACGGCAGCTGATGTATTTTTTTCATTAAAGATAAGGCTAATCCCTGCCATCTTAGGGCATACTGTGAGTGTAACGAAGCACTATATTATTCAGGTTGCTTTCCCACTCCTTCCCTAGCTGAATCTCTATCTTGGAGAAGCCATTAGTCATGATCGAAATGAAAGTCGCTGGAATTGCCCTAGACGCTATCACTCGCAGTCCCATTGTACTGCTGAAGGATGGTTCCGAGCGTCGCGCCCTACCTATCTACATCGGACAAGATCAGGCTAAGGCTATTATCACCGTCCTCGAACAACAAAGACCCCCTCGTCCTCTCACCCACGATTTGATCGCTAATATTTTTAAAGCTTGGGACATGGATTTAGAAAAGATTATCATCCATTCTCTCCAAGACAATACTTTTTATGCCGTTCTCTGTCTCCAGCGCGGCGAAGTCAAAAAAGAAATCGATTGTCGTCCCAGTGATGCGATCGCTATTGCCCTGCGTACCAACAGTCCCATCTGGGTAATGGAAGAAGTGATCGCTTCTGCTTCTATTCCTGTTGATCGTGACGCAGATGAAGAGGAACGTCAAGCTTTTCGCAATTTCGTCTCCAATCTTAGCCCCTCAGATCTGATCCAACGTCGCGGTGATTTTAGTGATCAGTGATCTTGAAGCGGTCAGCCGTCGGCTAGATAAAAATGATAGTAACAGGGAAATTATTAGGGGTCGAGAATAGAGTCGCCCCCATCCCCTCCCATTCGGAACCGTATCTTGGAAAGAAATGATCAAAAAGTTAGATGTCTATGAGAAATACGGAGTCGTGGGATACTATCTTTACGATCCCGTTCGCAATCATCTTAGCGATTGGCAAGCTAGGAAGTCTAACCTAGAAATTATCGAGGTGATGGATAATTGGTTTAGTCCTCTTTTATCCGCAGAAGATTGTCAGATTTTTCAACCAGATGGCGAGGTATTTTTGACTTTTGTAGAGTTAGGAAAGAAACTCAAGCAAGGGCAAAAACGGGCAGAAACTGCTGAACAACGAGGGCAAATGCTAGAGGCAAAATTGCAAGCCTTGCGGTGGAATTTAGATTAAATTAACCTAGTTTCTGGAGCGGACAAGACAGCTTTTTTTCCTCAAGCACAAAGACACAAAGTTATAAGTAGTCGTGCAAAATAAATTTCCTAGTGAAGAAAGGCAAAAGGCAAAAGGCAAAAGGCAAGGGGGGGTTAGATATGTGTAATTAATTTTGCTTAGGTACTTACTACAGCTTTTCTCTCACCATTAAGATAACTGCTATAATGTATTCGCCAACTCTAAGTGGTCGAACAAAATTAAAGTTAACCGTGAGGCAAGGGAATAACCCAGAGGCAATAGTCAAGGCTCTCAGCTTTATTAATGTTTCTTAATACAAACGTATTTGTTAAGAGGGTTTCAGAGCAAATATGAAGCGTAAACTGATTAGGCATCGTCCCTAATTCCTGATGCTGACTGGGGATAACTGCCATGGGTTCCACTACTTAGAAAAAATTACCAAGTTTGTGTTGATCACTCAAGGAGAAATTTTTATGGAAATATCTCGTCCTAATCAAGTAGAATTAACCGCCGAAGAACAACAGGAACTAGAAAAGTTGCGAGCTATTATCGAACAGGCTAGTCTTGATGGCGTGATCACTCAAGGGGAAAGGGACAGAATCGCCCTAGCTATGAGATCTGATGGCAAAGTAACCCTACAAGAATTAGAGTTAGTCAGAACTTTAATTACCGAAAAAGTGAGCAAAGGGGAATTAGTTCTGGATTATCTTTAAACTCTGGAAAATCAGATAAAAAAAAGACGGGGTGAAAACCCCGTCCTATTTGTTAAGAATTATGACAAATCCTTGACTTGTGATACTAATTGTGCTACCACATCTTGAGCGCTACCAAAGAGCATAAAGGTTTTAGGATTGTAGAATAATTCGTTTTCTACCCCGGCAAAACCCGATCGCATACTGCGCTTAATCACGATCGTGTGCTGTGCCTTATCCACGTCCAGAATCGGCATTCCATAAATCGGACTAGCTTTATCGTGACGGGCAGCGGGGTTAACCACATCATTTGCCCCAATAATTAACGCCACATCGACGCGCTCAAACTCAGGATTAATATCATCCATATCGTAGAGCTGCGGATAGGGAACATTAGCTTCGGCCAATAATACATTCATGTGTCCTGGCATTCTTCCGGCCACGGGGTGAATAGCATATTTAACCTCAACGCCATTTTTTTCCAACTGTTCAGCCAATTCTCGCACCGCGTGTTGTGCTTGGGCCACTGCCATGCCGTAACCGGGTACAATCACCACAGAACGCGCATAACCGAGCATCATGGCCCCTTCCTCTGAATCGATCGCATGAACCGATTTATCAAGGCTAGAAGTGGCGCTCGCTTCGCCTCCAGCACTAGCACCTGTACCAAATGCCCCAAATAGGACACTAGCCAGCGATCGATTCATGGCTTTACACATGATCTGAGTTAGGATAATCCCCGACGCACCCACTAAAGCACCGGCGATGATCAACATACTATTCATCAGGATAAAACCGACTACGCTGGCGGCAAGTCCCGAAAAAGAGTTTAAGAGGGAGATAACCACGGGCATATCGCCGCCGCCGATGGGAAGCACGAATAAAGCCCCGAAAATTAAGGAAAGTCCCACCAAAGTCAGGAAAACATCGATCGAGGTGGGATCGAAAAAGAGATAGACACTACCCCCTAAAAAGGTGAGTAGCAAGAGAATGTTAAAGGGTTGCTGGAAAGGAAAAGTTACGGGTGAGCCACTGATTAATTCCTGTAATTTGGCAAAAGCGAGGACACTACCGGTAAAAGTGACACCGCCGATCAATATACCCAAAATAGCGATCAGTATCGAGTCAAAGGCAATATTTTCACCACTTTGCAGTAAACGCCAGTATTCGCCCATGGCAATTAAAGCACTGGCAGCACCGCCTAAACCGTTAAAAATCGCCACCATTTGGGGCATAGCTGTCATCGGGACTTTTTGCGCCGAAACTAAGCCGATAATTGAACCAATCACCAACGCTACGGCGATTAAACCATAGCTGAGGATTTCTTGATTGATTAAGGTGGCAATAACGGCGATTAGCATCCCGATGGCAGCCAGAAAATTGCCTTGACGGGCGGTAGCGGGGGAAGATAATTGTTTAAGACCGATGATAAATAAAATGGCGGCGAGTAGATAGGATAACTCGATCCCTGTGATCAGGGCATTATTCATGATTTAGCCTCTTTTTTCTTGAACATTTGCAGCATTCGATCGGTAACGACAAAACCACCGACCACGTTAACCATCGCCAAAATAACGGCAATTAACCCTAAAATTACGGTTAATTGGTGCCAATCCGTGCCTCCGGCGATGAGGAGCGCACCGACAACGGCGATACCTGAAATTGCATTCGCTCCCGACATCAGGGGTGTATGGAGAGTGGGAGGAACTTTATTGATTACCTCGAAACCGACAAAGGAAGCGAGGACAAATACCACTAAAGCGGTTAAAAGTTGAGCAGTCATTGGTTAAGTAAAAAAGGGATGGGGTTTTTTTCAGTAAACAGTGAAAAGAAAACTCAACTCTGATACGCGAAAAGCTAAAAAGCGGATAACTGTTCACTGAGGGCGGATTTAATGCGTTGGTTGCGGATTTCGCCAGCGTGGGTGACACAGGCACTATCAATGATGTCATCGGCAAAATCGAGGTTTAAACTGCCCTCTTTGCTGACTAGAAGCTGTAGCAGCATTTGCAGGTTTTTGGCATACATCTGGCTGGCATTGGTGGCCACTGTGGCAGGAAGATTAACGGCTCCGACGATTTTTACCCCATTTTCGATGATTTCTCGTCCCGGTTGGGTGTAGGCGCAATTTCCCCCCTGTTCCGCCGCTAAATCAACGATTACCGACCCCGCTTTCATGGTGGCGATCATTTCTTTGGTAACTAGCAGCGGGGCCTGTTTCCCCGGTACTTGGGCGGTGGTGATCACCACATCAGCCCGCTTAATTGGTTCGGCTAGGGCTTGACAAATGCGCTCCTGTGTGCTAAGAGACACCTCTTTGGCATAACCGTTATCGGCGACGGTATCTTCTTCTAGGGGCATTTCAATAAATTTCGCCCCGACACTCTGTACTTCTTCTTTGACTTGGGGACGAATATCAAAAGCCTCCACCACTGCCCCCAAACGGCGGGCGGTGGCGCAAGCTTGCAATCCAGCCACTCCTGCCCCCAATACCAGCACTTTGGCTGGGGCGATCGTACCGGCGGCGGTAGTCATCATCGGGAACATTTTCGGCAGCTGCACGGCGGCGAGGAGTACCGCTTTGTAACCGGCGAGGTTAGCCTGAGAGGAGAGGGCATCCATACTCTGGGCGCGACTACTGCGGGGAATTAATTCCATGCTCAAAGCGGTAATCCCGCGCTCGGCTAATTTGGCAATGCGCCGGGGTTGACGCAGGGGATCGAGAAAGCCGATGAGGATACCACCATTTTTCAGGCGATCGATCTCGCTATCGCTAGGAGGGACGACTTTGAGAATAATATCGGCAGTTTCATAGATATATTCGCTGTTTTCGCTCAGGGCGGCTCCCACGGCACTATAGGCACTATCGGCAAAGTTGGCACTAATTCCCGCCCCATTTTCGACAATTACCTCAAATCCCGCCTTGACTAAACGGGCGACGGTATCCGGCACTAGCGCCACCCGCGCCTCGCCTTGGTCACTTTCTTTGATTACGCCGATTTTCATGGCTGGGTTTCTCCTTAATAAGTCCTTCTCTTGTCTTATGCTATTAGGGTAAGGGTTTCGTTAAATGCGATCAATCCCTTGGGATAATTTCGAGTCAAAATTGCTTTTCACTTCCATCCTAGTTATCCTCACCTTTCTGGCTCTTTTTCGGGCTAAATCTTAGGATTATCTTCAGAATTAAAGGGTTTTGAGCGCCATTGCTTGGGATTTTTTTTATAATTATGAGGTACAAAGCTTTCGTTCTGGGGAACGCCGAAACGCTTAACATTAGCCGCTCTTCGGTCTTAGATACCAGATTAAGTTATACTTCATATTGATGAGAAGGGCTGCAATACGTCTCGACAATCTCAAAGTTTTACATTTCTTTTAACTTCGATCGCAATTCCTCTAATTCTGCATCTACTGCTGAATCCCTGACACTGTTTGCTGGAGGTAAATTGAGATCTTCTGGTTTTTGTGTGGAAGGAAGAAGAATAGGGATAATTTGCGTGCGCCTCAATTTGGTGGAAATATCTAGAGGACATTTTTGGCCCACGCGGTGCGCCCCTACCATTGGCGCCATCATATTATTGTAGGGGCGAATTGCATTCGCCCTCTTTGAATAACTTCTGCTGCTCACAATATATGTGAGGAAAAGTCACATATAGGAGATGCACCCATTTAAATTGCTTGTTGAGATGAGGCACTGTTGCACTCTGGCAACAGTAAAGGGATTGGGGGAGAGCTAATCTAAGGATAGGCGGTTAAAATGCGTTTTAGCTTATTCCCTATCTCAACGACAAAATTAATAAATAGAGACGTACTATCTATGGTACGTCTCGACGCTCTCAAAGTTTTACAGTTCTTTTAACTTCGATCGCAATTCCTCTAATTCCGCATCCACTGCCGAATCCCTGACGGTGGTTGCTTGGGGTAAAGTGGGTTGACTAGAAGCTGTACCGGGTAATGCTCCCCCGGACATTTGTGCTTTTAGCATTGCTAATTCATCATCCACATCGCTACCCGATTCTAGTGCAGCGAATTGACGTTCCATGTCGCTACCAGTGATTTCACCGATCGCTTGACTACGGGCTTCTATCTGCATAACTTTTTCTTCCATGCGCTCAAAAGCGGACATGGAACTACTGGTATCGATACTGCCGAGGGTTTTTTGGATTTCTTCGTTAGCTTTTGCGGCTCTGGAGCGAGCTACTAACATATTTTTCTTGGTTTTTGCCTCAGAAATCTTACTTTCGAGCGCAATCAAATTTTTTCTTAGACTTTCTACCTGTACTGTTTGCTGATCCAGTTGATTTTTGAGAATGGCGGCGGTTTCCGTGAAATCTTTCTTGCGTTTAAGAGCTTCCCGGGCGAGGTTTTCATCCCCTTTAGAAAGGGCTAATTTGGCCCTTTGTTCCCATTTATTGGCTTCTGACTGGTCTTTGCTGTATTTTTGTTCCGTTTGTCGTTGTTCAGCGATCGCTCTAGCGACCGCTTGACGTACCTGTACTAGATCCTCTTGCATATCACTGACAGCTTGCTCCAGCATTTTTTCTGGATCTTCAGCCTTGCTCACCATATCATTGAGGTTAGCTCGGACAACTCGGCTAAGGCGATCGAATAAACCCATGACGCTCTTGTTCCTCTCGGTGTGTACTAAATCAGTTAACTGTTCTTAAAATTTCCTATCTTGCCTAACGGCTCATCCTCTAATATAAACCACGGGAGCTAGGATAGGCGATAGGGTATTAGAGTATTAGGGTATTAGGGTTTTGGGGTTTTGGGGTTTTAGTTGATATTTCCCCATCTTGCCCGCAACGCACAGGAAGTGTTCTCCCATCTCCCATCTCCCCACTTCCCACATTACCCATCCAAGTTTTCTTGTTTTAACTTGAGTAATTCCGCTTCAATTTGTTTTTGTCCCTCTAAATCTTGGAATTGTCGCTCTAAGGGGTCTTTATACCTTCTAGGACTTTTGCTTCTAATTTCTCGAAAATAGTCCCCATCTGACTGCTGTTCAAACTGCCCATAATTTCTTGGGCTTTTTGGCTGGCGCTCGCTGATCGCAATCTGGCCAGATAAAGGCTTTTCTGTGCTTTCATCTCAGCATATTTGCGTTCAATTGTCAAGAGTTCTTTCTTTAACTTTTGTATAATAGCCGTTTGTTGTTGCAGGGAGGTTTGTAGGGGGGCGATCTGACTTTGATAGGTTTGCCATTGATTCAAAGCTTGGCGGGCGAGTTCCTCGTTACCGTGATGTAGGGCTAATTGGGCGCGTTCATGCCAAGTTTGGGCCGCTTTTTCCTGTTGTTGTCGTTGGCGCTCGGTGCGTTTCTGGGTAGCGACGGCTGCCGCCAAGGCTTGTCGCATTTGGATCAATTCCCCTTCCATCTCCAAGATCGCTTTTTCCAGCAGTTTTTCTGGATCTTGATTTTCCTGAATCAGACTATTGACTTGGGCGCGAATTGCTTGGCCCATGCGCTCAAACAAACCCATTACCGTCCTCCCGATACCAACCCTAATAGTTTACCGAAGTGCCGCTCCTATCAATAATGATAGAACTAGGGACGGGGGACTGGGAGGGATCGGGTGTTTCTGAAGGTGCCGGACTACTGGGAGAGGGAGAAGGGGATACTTGTAATTCTGGCGGTAACTGTTTCATTAACTCCGTGGCATCCTGTGGATTTTGATTAGCCAGACGACGGGCTTTTTCCCGTTGAAAAAAGGGTAAATTAGCGGGTGATTCTTCTCTTTGACGCAATTCCTCTAACATTCGTTCGTTAATAATCGCAGTCGAGGGGGCGGGGGTGACTTGGGGCGGTGGTGGCGGTGGTGCGGCAACTAGGGAAGATGCGGGCAGGGTACTGGGGTCCGGGGGGGCGACGGGTAAAGATTGCTTGATCTTACTGACGGCTAATTGATGGGCGGGTATGAGGGACGGTGGCGGATTGGGCGGTAAGAGGGTATTAGTCAGATTGATGGCGGTGGGGGGACTCTGAACCACAGGTGGGGCGGGAATGTTAGCGATCGGGCTAGTTTTAACGGGAGCAGCGGGAACATTAGCGATCGCACTGGTTTGAGGCGTTTTCTCTACTGGACGAGCGATCGCTATCAATCGATCGAGGTGGCGGGAGTTATTTTTGTGCTGCCCCAGCAGGGAATTCTCAGCTTTCGTCGGGGTGGGGGTGGTGTTGGTTAACCATTGATTGAGACTGAGGAGAATATTAGCAATTAAAAAGATCACCATTGCCCAGATACCCCAAGGGGTAAAAAAGATATCTTTAGCTGGGGGACAGACGTTAATGACAGCAGCTTCTAAGTATTCTGGTTCCTGAGCGGGATCAATGGCTGAACTGGGTTGATGGACGATCGAGAGAGGCAAATCTTGGGAGGATGGGGATCGATCGGATTTCATGACGGATAACTAGGGCGGGGGTATTAAAGGTTATGCTGAAAAGTTAGCGGGTTTTTTCGTCCTAGTCTAACGTGGTACTCTCTAGATTTTCCAGATGTCTTTACATTCTCTTGACAAAATTTTAGCGGCTATTACTCAACAGGCGGGTTGGGAAGAATATCGCCACTATGATCAAGTGCTGCAATTATGGCCAAAAATTATTAATCCCCGTCTGCTGGAGCAAACCCGGCCTTTTTCCCTCAATCGCGGGGTTTTATCGGTGGCCACCAGTAGCGCCGCTTTAGCCCAGGAATTGTCTTTACAACGCTATAGCTTATTAAAACGGCTTAATAGTCAGTTAGAGACTCCCTTGAGCGATATCCGCTTTTCTGCCGCCCGTTGGCAGCAGGATAGTCAGTTAATTCCTCCAGAAGCGATCGCACCTAAATCCCTGAGAGATCATCCTAGTTATGTCACCCCGGAAAAACCGCCAGAAAATCCCCAGCAACCGGACAGTTTAGAGAGTTGGAGCCAGAAAATACTTCAGAGAAATCGAGCCTGGCCGATTTGTCCTCGTTGTCAGTCTCCCAGTCCCTCTGGAGAGCTTGAGCGTTGGCAATGTTGTGCTTTTTGTTTTGCCCAGTCGGGCGGGGTAAAAGATTCAATTTTTTTATAGTCTTGTGGAAAGAGTGCTTTTGAGTCGGGAATCAATAGGACTATCTTTTCTGTCTTAATTGAACCTGTATTCATCAATTCTATTCGGCTAAGGCTTGATCCCCGCTTTGTTATCGGCGATACTAGAGCCGATAACCTCGGCCACAACTGAGTTGAACTCTTCAGTTTTGAGACAGTGCTGCTTTTTGCAAAGTAACTATTAAAAGATTCTAAAAATAAAATTTTTTTTGGGGATCACTAAAAACTATATGGCGTATCAGTCCTAGCTATGCTAGTCAGGAAAATACCCTTGGCACAGGGTAGGACAATATTACACAGAGCGAAAAGAGAGTCATCCCTTGAGTTCCTTATAATCATCTTCCTTTTAAAGCCAACCCATGCAAGCCGCAAACTTTCTTACTTCTTCCTGTCGATACTGCCGATACTATCAAACCCAAGGTCGGCGCGGTGGCACTTGTCAACAACTAGATGTTCCCGTCGAAGCTCATTGGAAAGCCTGCGCTTTAGCGATGCCTCCTTTTGGCACTGAATGGCAACAACTCAATCGGGTGGTTAGTTTAGAACAGTCTCTAGAATTAACCTGTGCAGTGTCGCCCACTCCCGTGGTGGTTTCCCCTAGTCGTCATGCTCCCCGACAACCGATCGCAGTTTAGAAGATCTGGGGCCTCAACAGAAGCAAAAAATTGGCGTTGTCCATTAAAAATATGAATTCACCCTCCCACATCTTTCAGGGCGCTATTTTTGAGATAATAGATGAGTTGATTGCTAAGATAAAGCTAGGAAAAGCAGAATTGCTGTAGAAAGTATTCAGGAGTTGAGAGTTGGGGTTTTAGGGTTTTGGGGTATTAGTTGAAATTCCCCTATCTCCCCACACCCCACACCCCACACCCCACACCCCACACCCCGCACCCCACTTCCCGATAATTAATGTCGCCAGAATGCCCCTGATGACTTCTCATCGTCCCCTAAAAATTGGTATAGTTGGCACAGGGTTCGCCGCTCAACGTCGCGCTGAAAGCTTGCAAGCCGATGATCGCGCCCAGCTTCTGTACTTTAGCGGTAATAGTCCCGAATCGATCGCTAATTTCTCGCAAAAATACCAAATTTCTGCCCTAGATTCGGCAATAAGCCTGGCCAGTCATCCTGATCTCGATCTGATTGTCATTGCCAACGTTAATCAGGCCCATGCCTCGATCGCCCGTACTGCCTTAAAATCTGGTAAGCACGTTATCGTCGAGTATCCCTTGGCTTTCCACCCGGCAGCGGCAGCAGAATTAATCACCCTAGCCGAAACCGAGAACAAATTACTGCACGTCGAACATATTGAACTTTTGGGGGGACTCCATCAAACCCAACAGCAGCATTTAGCCAGCCTCGGCAATATCCACCTAGCCCGTTATACCACAATCGTCCCCGGCAGACCAGCACCCCGGCGCTGGACATTTCATCGGGATTTATTCGGGTTTCCTTTGATTGCGGCCCTTTCTCGTATCCATCGCTTTACTAATTTATTTGGGGAAGTGGAGTCCGTATCCTGTCATTGTCGTTATTGGGATGCCCCGGAATCTGATTATTTTCTGGCCTGTTTGTGTGAGGCGCAGTTATTATTTAAAAATGGCTTAATTGCCGAAGTTAGCTACGGCAAAGGGGAAGTTTTTTGGCAAAATGAGCGAACTTTCACTATTCATGGAGAGGGGGGCAGCTTAATTTTTGAAGGGGAAAAAGGGCAGTTAATTAATAGTGAAGGTAGCCAAGCTTTAGAAGTGGAAACCCGTCGCGGTCTTTTTGCCAAAGATACCGCCATGGTGCTAGATTATCTCTTCGATCGGTCTCCTCTTTATGTTACTCCCCAAGCCAGTCTTTATGCCCTAGAAGTGGCCTACGCTGCCTATCAATCTTCTTTGTCGGGAAAAACAGTTTTTCTAGGGGCCAATTAAACCGAATTAGACTTTTTGAATTAACTTTCTGCCTAGTAAACCCTGGGGACGAACTAACAACATAATAAAAAGAATAGCAAAAGCGATCGCTTCTCGATAACCGGAATATTCTGCGGGAACAAAAGCTTCGGCAATACCCAATAATAAACCACCGATTACCGCTCCGGGGATACTTCCCAATCCTCCTAAAACAATCACTCCTAAACCTTTTAATCCGAAAGCAATGCCGAAATAAGGACCGGCGATACTAACACTAGAACCGACTAAAGTTCCTGCTAAACCTGCCAAGGCACCACTAATAAAAAAGGTAATCACGATAAATTTTTCGGGATTGATCCCCAACAAACTGGCCGTGGTGACATCTTCAGCTACCGCTTGTAGAGCTTTGCCCATTTTGGTAAAATTAACCCAATAAGTTAGCAAAGCCACCATAACTGCTGAAACCAGAAAAATAATAATCTGAATTGTGCGAATTGCCACGGGGCGATCGGCTGTACCAAAATTAATTGCGGGGGGAAGATTGCCATAAATATCATCGGGAAAAGTATAAATTTCTGCCCCGAACAAGTATTGAATGACATTGACAATCACCACCGCTGCCCCTAGGCTAGAAACCAGAGTTAAGAGAGAATCGGAACCCCTTACCCGGAGGGGTTTAAAGGCCAATCTTTCCAGAAGAACCGAGGTGAAACCTGAAAGGATACAGCCTAGCAAAAGTGCTAAAAAAAAGGGTAAGGAAAAGGGTAATTTGGCATTAGCTAATAAACCATTAAAACCGAAAACTCCCCCCGCTAGAGCGTAGGTAAAATAGGCACCGAGGGTAAAAATTGCGCCATGGGCAAAATTGATAATCCCTAAAATGGAAAAAATCAAAGTGTAACCAAGGGCAAAAATAGCATAGACACTACCGATCGATAAACCGTTTAAAACCTGTTGAAAAATCGTTACTAGATCCATTGTCAGGGTTAGCTAGGGTAACTTTTGATTATAACCGACGGTCACCACCACATCCGGTAAAGGACGCTGGAGTTTATATAACCAGAATAAACCGAAAATACCAACAGCGATCGCCGCTAAACTAATTATTTGCGCCATTTTCAGAGGACCAAACATTAAACTATCGGTGCGTAGTCCCTCAATCCAGAATCTACCTAGACTGTAGGCGATAAAATAGACTAGGGTAAGGGTGCCAATTTTTAATTTACTGGGGTGTTTTAAGCCCCAGAAAAATAGATAGATAAGTAGGGCAAAAACTGCCAGATTCCAGAGAGATTCGTAGAGAAAGGTGGGGTGAAAATAATCGACGGCGATATATTTTAAAGGACGACTAGCGGGAGGAATAAACAACTTCCAAGGTAAATTAGTCGGACTGCCAAAAGCTTCCGAATTAAAAAAGTTGCCCCAACGTCCGATCGCTTGACCGAGAATAACTGAAGGTGCGACTAGATCGAGTAATTGCCAAAGAGAAACCCGATTAACGCGGGCAAAGATTAGGGCTGCCAGCAAACCCCCGATAATTGCCCCGTGAATGGCGATACCTCCCTTCCAAATGGCGATAATATCAGCAGGATTTTGCGCGTATTCTTGCCACTGAAAGAGAACATAGTACAGACGAGCTGCAGGTATGGCCCCCACTACTAACCAAATGGCCAAATCAGCGATTAAATCGGGATTGATCGCTCTTTTTTGGGCGAGGTACTGGGAGAGGGTGACACCGAATAATACCGCCATAGCAATCAGAAATCCATACCAGCGCACCGAAATCGGTCCAATCTCCCAGAGAATCGGGCCAGGAGACTGAAAAACAAAACCTAAGAGCATAAAATTATTAAGAATAAAAAATTTTATCTTTCCTATAGTATCTTATGCTATGATGGAATACGGTGACATATTTGCGGATGTGGCGGAATTGGTAGACGCGCTAGATTTAGGTTCTAGTGTCTTTGATGTGTGGGTTCGAGTCCCTCCATCCGCATTAACCTTCGGGTCGATGAAGTGTAACCTAATTTGGTGTTGACGACCGACGACCCAAAAGGGGAAACTTGTTAATTTCCATTTTTGAGACTCCGGTTCAGATTTATTTTTTCAGCTGACTTCTTACCCAATTCCGAAATGCTTTTACTAACTCTAGGTAATCTGTCTGGCCAGCTTGTTGTAAAAATATAGCAATTTCTAAGATGGGTAAATTAGGAAAAAACTGACTGGTTGGGGAGGTGATATAAGTGCCATTTTGTAATTGTTGGATAACCAGAGATTCCCCATTATAAACCCAAACCTCTGCCACGCCTAGATCTGCATAAACCTGAAGGCGATTTTGAGAACTGCTGGTGACATCAATTTCTATGACTAAATCCGGTGCAGGGTCTTCATTTAAGTCCAGTCGCTTTTTCCCCCGAACCGCCTCAATATTATCAATGTAAAAGCATTCATCTGGTTCTGCACCACTCAATTTAGGGCGTTTAAAGGTGGTAGAACCAAGGGGATAAATCGGGACTACTGATTCTTCCGCTAGGGTTTCGACAAAGCGACCGATGAGGGTTTTACTAAATTCGTGTTCTGGGGAAGGAGCCATGATTTCTAAATTGCCACGATTGTAGGTCAGCCGCAGACGGCGATCGCTCATTTCTTCTAGCAGCGTTTCGTAGGTTTCCCAGCTAATCCCTGACAGGTGAATTATTTCAGCCGGTGGTGCGAGCAGTGTTACAGTCATAGATTCAAGCAAAAATCCCATGCTTCCATAATAATCAAAGGGTGAGCATTGCCCACCCTTGCTAATTAAGCAGTTGCTACCGGAGAAGCTAACCGTTTAAAGGTCAATCTTTCATCGGCCACATCGACAAAAATCGTGTCTCCCCCTTTGAATTCGCCGCGCAGAATTGCCTTAGCGATCGGAGTTTCCACATATCTTTGTACTGCCCGTTTTAAGGGTCGCGCACCGTACACTGGATCGTAACCAATTTCTGCCAGATAATCGAGGGCAATATCGGCAAATTTCAGGGCTATTTTTTGTTCCATCAAGCGAGCGCTGAGATTGGCTATCTGTAGTTTGACAATCGATCGCAGTTGTGCTTTTTGTAAACTATGGAAAATGATCGTTTCATCGATACGATTGAGGAATTCGGGACGGAAACTATTCCGCATTGCTTCCATCACCCGGGACTGCATTTCCTCATAACGAGACTCATCACCAGCCACGTCTAAAATGTATTGAGAACCGATATTACTGGTCATAATAATGATGGTATTTTTGAAATCAACCAGATGACCTTGAGAGTCGGTTAAGCGCCCATCGTCAAGGATTTGTAACATAACGTTAAAAACGTCGGGATGGGCTTTTTCAATCTCATCAAAAAGGATGACAGAGTAGGGACGACGCCGGATTGCCTCGGTTAATTGTCCCCCTTCATCGTAGCCGACGTATCCCGGAGGCGCACCCATGAGACGGGAAACGCTGTGTTTTTCCATGTATTCCGACATATCGATGCGAACTAGGGCTTCTTCGGTGTCAAAGAGATTGCGTGCTAAAGCTTTCGCCAATTCTGTCTTACCAACCCCCGTCGGACCGAGGAAAATAAAGCTGGCCGTGGGACGGTTGGGATCCGATAAACCGGCGCGGGAACGTTGAATCGCTTCGGCTACGGCTGTGACCGCTTCCTCTTGACCGATGACACTTTCGTGTAATTCGTCTTCCAGATTGAGGAGTTTTTCTTTTTCCGATTCGATTAATTTATTGAGAGGAATTCCCGTCCATTTCGAGATAATTTCGGCGATATCCGATTCGAGAACTTCTTCCCTTAATAAACTTTTACCAGTGGTTTGTTTGTCGGCCAATTGAGTTTCTAGGGCGGACATTTGCCGCTGTAGATCGGTTAATTTTCCGAACTTTAATTCGGCGGCCCGATTATAATCATAATCTCGTTCGGCCTGTTGAATTTCTAGATTAACTTGTTCGATCGCTTCTTTAACCCCACGAACTTTATCGATAATCTCTTTTTCTCCTTGCCATTGGGCATTTAATCCCGATTGTTCTTCCTTGAGGTTAGCCAGTTCTTTTTCTAACTTTTCTAACCGTTCTCGCGAAGCTGGATCGTACTCCCGTTGTAGGGAAAGTTTTTCCATTTCTAGCTGGAGAATTTTGCGATCAATTTCATCGAGTTCTTCCGGTTTAGAGGTGATTTCCATCTTCAATTTGGCCGCCGCTTCATCAACTAAATCAATGGCCTTATCGGGCAAAAAGCGATCGCTAATATAACGATTAGAAAGCAGTGCCGCCGCTACTAAAGCATTATCGGCAATTTTTACCCCATGATGCACCTCATAACGTTCTTTAAGACCGCGAAGAATCGAAATAGTATCGACCACATTTGGTTCATCTACTAAAACCTCTTGGAAGCGTCTTTCTAACGCCGCATCTTTTTCGATATATTTGCGGTATTCATCGAGGGTAGTAGCTCCGATACAACGCAATTCACCCCGGGCTAACATTGGTTTTAATAAATTGCCCGCATCCATTGCCCCTTGAGTGGCTCCTGCACCGACAACGGTATGAATTTCATCAATAAACATGATGATATTGCCTTGGGAATCGGTGACTTCTTTGAGGACAGCTTTTAATCTTTCCTCAAACTCTCCGCGATATTTTGCTCCCGCAATTAAGCCACCCAAATCGAGAGAAATGAGAGTCCGATCTAACAGAGATTCTGGCACATCACGGTTAATAATCCGCTGGGCTAATCCTTCGACAATGGCAGTTTTTCCTACTCCCGGTTCCCCGATTAAAACTGGGTTATTTTTAGTTCTGCGAGAGAGAATCTGAATGGTGCGACGGATTTCGTCATCCCGTCCAATTACGGGATCTAATTTACCTTCCCGTGCCAATTGGGTGAGATCCCGTCCGTATTTTTCTAGGGCCTCGTATTTGCCTTCTGGATTCTGATCGGTCACTTTTTGACTACCTCTGACTTGTTGAATAATTTCTTTGAGTTTGTTTTCGGTAAGTCCGAATTCTTGAAAAATATTTTTACCGAAGCGATCATCTTTAGCGTAACCTAAAATTAAATGCTCGATCGAGATAAAGTCATCTCCAAATTCTCGACGATAATTTTCCGCTCGATCGAGTAAACTATCTAAACTACGACCTAAATAAATCGAGTCGCCGGGGTTAGAGATTTTCGGTTGACGACGGATAAAGTCATCGGTTCGATCCCGCAAACGGGCTAGACTAATATTAGCTTTACTAAAGACACTGCCCGCTAATCCCTCCTGTTCAAGAAGGGCTTTCATTAGATGTTCGCTTTCGATTTGTTGCTGGCTGTTCTGTTTGGCAATGTCCGGCGTTTTGACGATTGCCTCCCAAGCTTTTTCTGTAAATTGTTGTGGATTGGTTGGCTGCATTTTCTATAAGAGATTACTTTTATACCCTAGAGATTATTCTAGATTGACCGGCTTGTCGGCTCCTAGGGGCTTACCGTACCTAGTTCAGGGGGATTTCCCCTCAATGGTACGATTTAAGCGGCTAAAGTTTATAAGCTGTCAGGGATTTAAACTGCGTCTTGGAAATTTTAGTACAAATGTTCAAACTCTCAACCAAGCTAAAATCTTAATTATTAAAGATGTTCACTGATGACTGATTACTGATGACTGTTTACAAGGGCCGAATCTAAAACCTAAGTAGGGAGGCACAATTATTTGTAGGATGGGTTAGCGGTAGCGTAACATAATCGGGCGTTGGGTTTCATGCTTCAACCCAACCTACGTTCTGATGACTGTTTACTAATTACTGTTTACTGATTACTGATTACTGATAACTGATAACTGATTACTGATTACTGATTAACGCTCACCCTAAAATACTATCTAAGCGATTAAAGATTTAACTTTACTAATGATACCAACTGGGTCGATACCTTGGTGGGGGAATTGTTCCCATAAACCGCCACAACCTTCATGGTGAGTACCGATATAGGCGTATTTAGGAGTTAAACCGCGTTCGAGTAACCAAGAACCATAACGGCTACCTAAACCTGTGCGACGGTTAAATGCTTCTACCACTAAAACAAAGGGAGAATTACCAACTTTAGCGATAATTTCTTCATCCACTACATTGAGAGTAGATTTATTAATTAAACCCACGTCGATCCCTTCTTGTTTTAGACGTTCCACTGCATCTAAAGCGCGGTATAAACCATCGCCAAAGCTGATGATATAACCGGCAGTGCCTTCTCGAATTACTTCATCTTTTCCGGGGACAAAGGTGTAACCATCGCCAAAGAAATTATTACCGTTAGTATCAAGAATATTGGGAGTTTTAGAACGAGTCGAGAAGATAAAACGTAAACCGGGTTGATGGAAAGTTGCCTCGACACAAGCGGTCATTTGTGCCGCATCGGCCGGGAAATAAAGACGGGTTTCGTAACCGTCATCTAGTCCATTGTCGGCAAAGAAATTATTCAAACCAAAGTGACAGGTATTATCGGCCATGTCATCGATACCGGAATGGGAAAAATGACACAAAAGATTAGAATAATTCAAGCGGGCCATGGTGATTTCAGAAATACACATTTCTAGAAAAGCGGCAAAGGTGGCGAAAATTCCCTGTTTACCTTTTTCCATCCCAAAACCAGCGGCCGCCGAAAGATTACCCCGTTCCATAATACCAGAAGGAATAAACACTTCGGGATGTTTATCGTGGATAATTTTTAGACCGCAGGAACCCTCTAAATCGCTATCTACTACTAATACCTTAGCCTTGCGTTCTTCCTCGCTCATTTTGCCTAAAAGACTGACTACTGCTTCGCCGAAAACGTTGCGGTTAGAACCCCATTTATCCCCAGAACCGAGGAATTTATAGTCATTAGAAGGCTTCTTAATACTGTTGAGATATTCCACGGCGGCACTGTGTCCTTTTGCCTCTAAATATTTTAAAGCCAAGGGGACAGAAATCACATCATGACCGTGGTTAGAACCTTCTAAACCTTCAATCCCTGGACACATGGGACGTTTATTAATAATCGCAATCGGGCCGGGAGTATTAATTGCTTCACAGATATTGCGATACAAACTATCGATATCTTCCCCATCTCCCACTAACACTTTTAGTCCATGGCCGGTGAGAGTTTTGGCCACATCATAACCCGGTAAATATTTGGAAGGATTACCGGCAATCGTCACATCATTATCATCAATAATCAGCTTAACATTGATGTGTTGAGCCACGGCTAAACGGGCAGCTTCTGCGTCATTGCCTTCCTGTTGAGAACCATCGGAACCTAAACAAAAAACGGTTTTTCCGGGGTTAGCTAAAGCGACACCGTTAACGTAAGGCCACATATGTCCTAAACGGCCAGAACTAAATTTGACACCGGGGGTTAATCCTAATTCCGGGTGTCCGGGAAGTTTAGAATTGGCCTCGCGGTAGTGCATTAATTGTTCTGCGGGTAAAGAACCTTCTAACGCAGACATGAGATATTGAGTACCGACGCGGTGTCCCGCTTCATCGAAGAAGATTGGTACAAATTGACTAGGTTGACTGCGGAAAAGAGCATCGAGAATCACCACTTCCGGGACGGTATCGTAGGGGCCGCCGGTGTGTCCACCCACACCCCGGGCCGCACCCGTGGCAGTAAAAAAGATGATAGCATCGCGACAGAGTTGGATATTGGCTTTTAGGGCGCTTCTTTGGTCGTCGGTGAGGGTGGGGTTACTGGGGTCGAGACTGATGGGTTTATAGGCACTCAAATCGATGGGAAAGGTTGTCATCGTAGATTTTCCTTAATGTAGAGAAATAACTATAGTCAGGGAAATCATAGCCTAGAATGTCACCCGATCGATTGATTGAATAATTTCTTATCATTGGTGTAGTCCCTAATACAAAAGTTTTACCCCTGCTGGAATAGCGTCCACGGTCCAGGACGGGGGAAATCTTAAAAAAGATAGGAGAAAAAAAGCTGTTCTTGAGGGCAGTAGTCCAGAATGGCAGGTAGGACAAAGTTAAAAGGATAACCTTTGACTGTATAGCGTTTCTTAGAGAGATGAAGTATGACCTGATTCTCGGTTGATATTACTGCAACCTCTAGCCCAAAAATCAGCGCATAATTAGCAAAAACTAGATTTTTTAAGGTAAAAACTATGTGTTTAGGCATACCGGGACAAATTACGGCAATTATTGATGAAAACCATCATCTCGCTCTCGTCGATGTGGGGGGTGTAAAAAGAGAAGTAAATATTACTTGCATTGTTGATGAAGACCATCCTGCTAATACTTGTGTAGGGGATTGGGTATTAGTTCATGTGGGTTTTGCCATGAATCGAATCGATGAAGATGAGGCGCAAGAAACCTTAAATTTATTAACACAATTAGCGGAATTAGAGGCAGAATTTAATCATAATTAATGTTCTTAAGTAGTCACCCATAAATTAATGCTGTTGTCTATCTCTAAGAAATGTAAATTACGGCAATTATTTATTACTGACGACCGACAGCTAAAAATTATAATTAAAGGAGATAAACTATGAAATACGTTGATGAATTTCGTGATCCAGTTAAAGCGGCAGGATTAATTCAACAAATTGAACAATTATCGATAAGAATCTCTGAAAAGCGGGAAAAAGTTACTAAAATTATGGAGGTTTGTGGAGGTCATACCCACTCAATTTTTAGATACGGTATCGAGGCAATACTTCCGGAAACTATCGAATTAATTCATGGTCCTGGATGTCCCGTTTGTGTGATGCCGCGAGGTCGTTTAGATGATGCCATTTTTCTCGCACAACAACCGAATGTAATTCTGACAACTTTTGGCGATACTATGCGTGTCCCCGGTTCCCATTTGAGTCTGCTACAAGTGCGAGCAAAAGGTGATGATATTCGCATGGTTTATTCTCCTCGCGATGCCTTAAAAATTGCCAGAGAAAATCTCGATAAAGAAGTAATATTTTTAGCATTAGGTTTTGAAACAACCGTTCCTAGTACCGCTTTAACTGTTTTAGAAGCGCAAAGAGATGGCATCACTAATTTTAGTTTATTTTCCAATCATGTGGTGATTATTCCCGCTCTGAAAGCTTTGTTAGATAACCCAGATTTACAGTTAGACGGTTTTGTTGGTCCCGGTCATGTCAGCATGGTAATTGGTACAGAACCCTATCAAGTTATTGCCCAAGAATATCATAAACCTGTGGTAGTTTCTGGGTTTGAACCTTTGGATATTCTCCAATCAATTTGGATGGTATTAAAACAATTAGATGAGCAGAGATGTGAGATCGAAAATCAGTACGATCGAGTGGTACAAAATCAAGGAAATAGAGTCGCTTTATCGGCAATCAAGCAAGTTTTTGAACTGCGGGATCAGTTTGAATGGCGAGGTTTAGGAGAAATTGCTCAAGGAGGGTTAAAACTGCGAGATGAGTACAGTAGTTTTGATGCGGAGAAAAAATTTACCCTACCCAATCAGCGTGTTAAAGATCACAAAGCTTGTCAGTGTGGCGAAATTCTTAAAGGTGTTTTAAAACCCTGGGAATGTAAAGTATTTGGTACTGCTTGTACTCCCGAACATCCCATCGGTACTTGTATGGTTTCTAGTGAAGGTGCTTGTGCCGCTTATTATAAGTATGGCAGAAATTAGTAAATTTTTTTACTGATTAAGGTTCCTTTCCGGTGAGGAAACGCTAGAATTATCACCAGAAGAAATTAACAATCTTTCGGTAAGAAAAAAGATGAAAATCAAAAATAATCTGGGTTTATTTGGCTTAACCACCTCTCTACTGCTAGTTATCACCTCAGAAATCGTTCTTGCTTCCCAAGAACAAACCCTAGAACTGCAACCAAGTCAACCCCCCAGCGCCGATTTTTTCAAACCCGTCACCAATCTAATTAAAGATTTAAACCATCAGGGAGTAACCATCACCGATCCCAATGATCCCATGGCGGTGCGCTACCGAGTCAATTCCCCCTGTCGCGGTTGTTCGGTTTATCTAGGCACGGGAGTTGCCAATCCTCGCACCCAGACTAATAATAATGGCATGGGAATCAATTTTGGTCTTGGTTTCACCATGCCTTTTTCACCCTAAATGCCGATGACATATTTACGCCATTCGTGATTGTGATTCCCTCTGGTGTGCTTTAATAGCTCAAAGTGGAGACTGCTGTAGGGACGACGCGGCTGGGCGAGTAGGGACATATTGGCCTCTTTTGGTGTACGATTGCCCTTATGCACATTACAACGTACACAAGCCGCCACTAAATTTTCCCAAGTATCACCCCCTCCGCGAGAACGGGGAATCACATGATCGATGGTTAATTGTTCACCTCGGTAGAGACAGTATTGACAGGTGTGATGATCTCGTTCGAGAATATTACGACGGGTTAAAGGAATTTCCTTGTAGGGAACACGGACGTATTGCCTAAGACGGATAACAGAGGGTAGGGGTAAGTCACGACAAACCACTTTTCCGTTATGTTCTAGGGATTCAGCTTTTCCTTTCAACAACAAAACGATCGCGCGCCGCCAACTGGTAATATTTAGCGGTTCGTAGGAAGCATTCAACACGAGAACCTTGCTCATAGGTGTCTGGAGATCGCTTGAATTTACCCCGAATGGTAACACAGATCCCTGGGATTGGAACCTATTATTCAGTGTTGGGGAAGTGGGGAGCTTTTTTCAGTGATTCAGTAAATAGCCTGTTCTCTGGGGATGATGCCAAATCCCGTCATATTTCATCTTATTGCCAGCCGACTCCCTGATCACTAATTTTTGATAAGCTAAGAGACAGTAATTATAATTTCGTCGTCAATCCTATGATTTTGCCAGGTAGTACCGTTCGAGTCACCAATCCCGATGATACCTACTATAAATTTGAAGGTTTAGCCCAGCGTTTAAGCGATGGGAAAGTAGCCGTTCTTTTTGAGGGGGGCAACTGGGATAAGTTAGTCACCTTTAATCTCTCGGAATTAGAAGAAGTAATTATTGCCCCCGCTAAAGGCAAAAAATAACCATGCGTCCACCTTTACCGCAATTGGCTACGGATAACCGCCATCCCGATCATATCGCCGAAGTTATCGAGACGACGACGACCGAGTTTTTAGCGCAATGTTTGGAACCAGAGGAGTTAAACTTTCCTTTTATGCCTGCTTTTGGTAGTTGGGTAAAAGCCTACGATGAAGAAACGGGTAATAAGATTTTTGGGATTGTCACCTTTGCCACCACTGCACCCATCGATTCGGTACATCGCGCTAGAGCTTTGGGGTTATCTTTGGCTGAATTGCGGGAACAACAGCCGCAGATTTTCGCTATGTTAAAAACGGAATTTCGGGCAACTATTGTCGGTTTTGAAACCTTACCCGGACAATTTAATGGCAATGGCGCCGGGCGAGGTTATATCTATCAATATATTCCTCCCCGTCCCCCACAAATTCATCAGGCGGTTTATCAATGTGAGTCGTTAGAAGTGGTTTATTTTAGTGAACAATTAGACTTTTTACGAATTTTATTACAGGTCAAAAATACTCCCGTGGAAGCTTTGGCAGCTGCTTCTATCCGTCAGATGTATCAATTGCGTCAAGCCGATCGACAATGGTTAGTAAATGTGGGCAGACAGTTAAGTGTTTTACTTAAAGATGATTATGATCGCTTACGTTATATTCTCAGTCAAATTCATCTTAGTCCTTAGATGATTCGGCTCTCTTGGCGCTCTTAGAGTGGTGGAAATCCCTTACTCCCTCTCTTTGTGTCCTTTGTCTCTTTGTGGTTAGGAAAAAAATCAGCAACCCTTGGCCATTCTCGGAAATGTCGGTAATGTTTCTAGATAACATTCTCTACCCGGTGAATATAGGTCAAGTTTCTGTTTTTTGTCCTCTGGGTTGACTAGACAAAAAATATCGATATAATGAATGGTTATGCGGTAACTCTCGCTATTTTTAGCCTTGATTGTAAATTCTAGATAGTTTAATTGATCGCCCCTTAAGAAAATGGCAATACAAACAACCTTTGCAGAGATTCTAGAAGCAGCCGAGCAACTTCCCCTTGAAGATCAAGAAAATCTCATTCATATTTTACAGAATCGTCTTCGAGATCAAAAAAGAACAGAGTTGTTTAGAGATGTTCAAGAAGCTCAACAGGAATTTGCACAAGGTCAATGTCAACCCATGACACCTGAACAAATCATGGAGGAAATCCTTTCGTGAATTTTGTTTTATTACGCTCGAATATATTTATTAGAAATGCTCGAAAAATTGTAAAAAAACAGGCTTTTTTAGTTCAAAATATCCAAGAAACTTTAGCTTTATTATCCGTAGATCCATGTCAACCTCGATTAAGAACACACAAATTAAAAGGGGAGCTTAAAGACTCTTATGCTTGTAGTGTCGGCCATGATTTAAGAATTGTCTTTAAATTCGTTGAATATGAACAGAAACAGGCAATTCTTTTAGAGTCAATTGGGACTCACGATGAAGTTTATTAGGCTCTTCGGTTTGTGCTATGCAATGGACGAGGGTTATAAGGAATGGAACCCTTATATAGAAAGGTATTTGGCGATTTTTGTCAATTGTTTTTGACCTAGAGCGAACTAATCAATTAAATCTCTTGCCAGATAAGGATTTAGTCGATTTATGCCACCCTATCGAACCATACCAAGTAACGAAGAACCCTCCATTATAGGTTCGATTGTTATCTCCCCCCAGGGTGCGGTTAGCTTATTGGGAACCATGGTCGATATATTGTGCTAAATCTAGATCAGAATCGGTGATAGCCATTATCTACGCCTTAATATAGTCAATCGATCGCTATTTTCTCATTTTATGGAAATCGCACAGCAAAGTCATGTCTCACTAACCTAGAAATTCAGAGACTAGCAAAGATCCAGTAACCTAGGAAGAAACCGTCACAAGTGAAGACTAGGAGACAATAGACCTATGTTAGAAGCCTATCATCAGCACGTTGCAGGGATCTCTCCCCTTCCCCTCAATGCTCAACAAACGGCGGAATTATGCGAAATACTCAAAAATCCGCCCGAAGAACTCAAGGGAGAATTGCTGACCCTTAACGAGGTTTTGGAATTATCCGACCTGGTTAAATCGGATGTTATTGCCGGATACGGTGGGGACTGGAGGCGATTCTCATACTCGTTTTCCCCTGGGAATTTCCTTCACCAATCCCTATGCTAAACAGGTTATCGATGCTTAGGCCAATGGCGCTTGGTTTATCGCTAAACCGAAACTTGCTAACCGGCCCGATATTCCCCTCCATGCTTTGGTATGTTAGAAACCGGTGTTGTCAAATCAGAATATGAAGAATGAATTGCTACACAACTAAAGCCCTGCTCTTAAATCAATCCCAAAAATGTTATCGCCCATGAACACTTTTAATGAATTAGAAGAACTGGAAGCTTTTCAGCGCCGTTTAGAGTCTGCTCGTCTGCGTCGTCGTCAGTTGGAAGAGCAGCGCAGACAACTGGAGAATGAATATACTTCCTACGATACACCAGAAAAACTGAAAGGACTGGCAGAAATTGCCGAGACAGCTACTGAATCACCGACTTTTAAGGCAAAATTTTGCCATTTTTATCATCGAAGAGCGACGAGAACGACAGCAGATATAGTGGAAGGGGTAATCGGAATTACCTTTGGCAGCAATATCCCCTTAGCGATCGTAGCCCTAATTATTATTACACTGTTGAAAAACCGTCTTGATGATTATTGCGCTCAGTTTGCAGAAACCGAACCAGAATCAAGATAAAAAACCCTAAGATGCTTCATTAACGGATATTTCAGCTTTTTTGAGGGCAATTTGCCATTCTAAGTCAGCTATTTCTCGATCGAGTTCGACAATTTCACTATTAACTTGCTTTAAATCGGCGATAATTTCTTGTTTACTGCGTTTTCTACCGTAGATAGCCAGTTCATCCTCTTGTAATTTCTCAAGGATAGAGTCTAGGGAAGCGGTTAAATCGGCCGAGGGACTATCCATAATACCTAAACGCATTAAGACCTGTACCGCTTTGAGAACGTCTTGCTGATAAGCTTCTCTAGAAGGGTAATCTTGGGGGTTTTTGAGATTTAAAGCGTCAATGATATTCATATTCCATCTTATGAAGGTTAAATGCGAAACTGTGATTAGGTCACACTTAATATACCTCAAGTTTATAAGAAATTCCCTAACAGGGATTGCAATATCTTTTATTCTAGAGTAGAAATGCTCGACCGAGAAAATATTGATAGAGTATTGATAGGAGACTGGCAAAAATTCAACTATAAGAGGATTGTCACTGATGACAGCAGTTACCGAGAATGATCTGAAAAGGTTAGAAGATTTAATCGTTAGCGGACAGAAAGCGATCGAATCCCGACTGACAGCGATCGAGTCCCGACTGACAAACCTAGAAAATGGACAGAAGGCGATCGAGAACAGTTTAGGAGAAATTAAAGGAGATATTAAGGCTTTAGATGCCAAAGTTACGGGACTAGAAAAGCGGGTTGACGATCTCAACGCACAAGTCAACATTACCACCATTGGATTCCTTAGCATTGTCGGCATTTTGGTGACAGGAATGCTGACTATTGCTGGTAAAACAGTCTTTTTCCCCTAGAATAACTTATTCGATCTGCGCCACCGCGTCTAAGGGAGCATCGAGACTGGTAAGACGGCCTAAATAAGTCGGTCTATGCTTCTGCTCGCTGTCTATCCCGGGGAGAAATCCGGCTGGCATTTCTCCAATGCGAAATCTGGGCTAAAAATTGGCCTGGTCAGGAAATCTTGATCTTAAATTCCCCAAAAATTGCGCTAGGATCGGCTTAATAGCACAGGAAAGGCGATCGAGTGGGATAACCGATCCTGCGGTTTGAGAAGGTGACTGTATAATTGTTAGAGTATCAATAGATCAATTCCAGAGGAATCATGAGCAATATCCAAGATAAAATTCAAGAAGAGCTAGAAAATGCCAGAGCCGTCTGTAGTATAGAAGGTTCCACCTCTGGTGAATGTGCCGCCGCTTGGGATGCGGTGGAAGAATTACAAGCAGAAGCTGCTCACCAACGTCAAGACCATCCCCAAAAAACCTACTTTGAAAAGTATTGTGCTGATAATCCCGATGCCGCCGAGTGTCGCCTTTATGAAGATTAATCCAGTCAGGCAGCAGTTTTTTCTCTCCTCACAGTAGAATCCTAGCTTTAGGGCGATCTCAACTATAAAGAGATCGCCTCTCGTTTTTTGGTTTGTTGGTCAAGCTGTGACCGATTTTGGCTCCCGCGTCGGAAGACAGTAAAATGTTGACAGTGTAATTGTCTAAATAATTTATGAATCAACTTTGGTTTCGTCCTCTCGTTTGGATAGATTATCGTTTAGCCGTCCTATTTACGGTGATTATTCCGGCAATTTTGTTGATTTGGTCTTTATTTGCAAAAATCGAATCATTACAAAAATTGTTGATTATCTATTGGCGAGTGGCTAGTCTTTTGTTAATTACCGTATATTTAATGATCGCTTCCTGGCCGATTGGTTTTGTCACCAGTTTTTTAGCTAAGATTTTAATCCCAATTTCCCTCTGGTTCTGGGTAGATATTAACGATGAAATTAAAGATTTACCCGCCAGTCCGATTAAATTTGTCACCACCGCTTGGCGTTGGGCAGTAACGATTTATTGTCCTTTGGGTGCAATTTCTACCTTACCTTTTCTCTCCTGTGCTATGTCAGGGGAATTGCTAAATTCTCCCTATTGTCAGGTTTGGCAGGAAGCACCCTGGCAGTTTCGCGAGATTTTTCATTCAGAAGCTACCGCTAATGTTTTGGGCTTTTTTGGTTTAGTTGGTCTCTCTTTTTATACTCTCTATTTTGCCCATTTTCTTCTTATTCGCCTTGGCAAACAGGGACGTTCAGCTTTACAACAGTAGGTCTTTAGCTATCGATGATTAGCCATTTTTCTATGAATATTGGTCAACAACTCGAACAATACACCCTCAAAAATCCCCACGAGGTTTTATTAGTGACTATTGCTGTGGATGGGGAGGAGGAAGAAATCTCTATTTTTAAAGGTTTTTCTAGTTCCCTTACCCGCAGCACTCCCTACGATCCCGATATTCCGCTCATTCCTGAAACGGCGACAATTATTAGGATAGATCGTCTTTCTAGTCCCTATCATCCCCTTAATCCTCGCTATATCCAAGAAAATCTTACCTTAGAGGAAATGCAGTCTTTACTGATTAATTAAACCAGTAATTTTACTTGAATAACATCAGCACTCATCTCGATGGATCTAACAGCTTTTATTTACGATCCACAAACTTTGTCTATCTAGACAAGAGGTAAATTTTGCGGCGTTTTAGTGGTAAGATTACCGAGGAATGATAATCTCTGCCAGTATTCAAGCTGTCAAAGTGGATTTCATCCTCGCTATCGATCGAGAACAATCAAAAAACTGGAGAATGATCTGGAGAATCTATGCAACTTAAACAATCTAACCAAGAACTGTTACAAATTGAGTATTTAGCCACCGCTGCTACGGGACAAAATATAGTTAAGGATGATGGTAAAGATGTGATTGAAGGATTAACTAAAACCCCCAAAAGTTTACCGTCTAAATATTTTTATGATCGGCAAGGTTCGCAACTTTTTGAAGAAATCTGTCAATTGCCAGAATACTATCCCACTAGGACAGAAGCGGCTATTCTCCAAGAATATGCTCAAGAAATTGTCGCTTATACAGGATCCTGCGAGTTGATCGAATTAGGTAGTGGTAGTTCCACTAAAACTCGTCTGTTATTGGACGCTTATTATCAGCAACAAAAATCCTCTAAATATGTACCTATCGATGTTAGTGAAACTATTCTCAAAGCTAGTGCCATAGAATTACAAAAAGAATATCCTAATTTACTGATTCAGGGGTTAATTGGAACCTATGATCAGGCCTTAGCCTATTATCGAAATGCTTCTGATAATACCAGAATGATTTTTTTCTTGGGAAGTTCGATCGGTAATTTTTCTGCGGCTGAATGTGATAAATTTTTAGAAAAAATTGCCACTGTCTTAAAAGCTGGAGATTATTTTTTATTAGGGATTGATCTGCAAAAACCAGCGGCAATATTAGAAGCAGCTTATAATGATGCCCAAGGGGTGACAGCCGCTTTTAATTTAAATATACTTTCCCATTTAAATTGGCGTTTTCAAGCTGATTTTAACCTTGATTTATTTAGTCATCAAGCTATCTATAATCAAGATCAATCTCAAATTGAAATGTATTTAATTTGTCAAAAAACTCACCCTGTGCATCTCAAAAAACTCGATTTAACGGTTAATTTTCAAGCATCGGAGAGTATTTTAACGGAAATCTCGCGTAAATTCAACCTAGAAACTATGCAAAAAGACCTAGAATCAAAGGGATTAAAACTGCTTAAGGTTTTCACCGATCCTGAAAATTTATTCGGTTTAATTCTCTGTCAATTATCCCTGTAAAAGAGGCACAAAAACATGGAAAAGATTCAAGCACAGGCTCCTATCTCTCTAAGTAACTGTAGTCGAGAAAATATACTGGACTATTTTGAAAATGCTTGGCAATTAGAAGATATGCTGTTAAAAAGCATCATCAAAGAAGAAGCTTTTTATTGTAACCCTGATGATTTAAGAAATCCCCTCATCTTTTATTTAGGTCATGCTGCCGCTTTTTATCTAAATAAATTGCAGCTGGTTAACCTATTAAAAAAAAGCCCTAATCCTGACTATGAATTATTATTTGGAGTGGGAGTAGATCCGGCAACTCCTGAAGAATTAAACTCTGCTATCGCTCAGATTCATTGGCCTGGGGTGGATAAAGTTTGGGAATATCGACAAAAAGTCTATGAAATTGTGGTCGAAATAATTAAAAATGTACCCCTTAATCTTCCTATTCATCCGCAGCATTCTCTCTGGTCATTAATGATGGGAATTGAGCATCAGCGTGTTCACTTTGAAACATCTTCAATGTTACTCAGACAACTCCCCTTAGATTGTCTGCAACGTCCTCAAGGTTGGCATTATGCTCCTGCTTTTGGTCAAGCTAGTCCTAATCAAATGGTGGCGGTTTCTGGGGGAATAGTGGAAATTGGTAAACCCAAAGATTCTCCTATTTATGGTTGGGACAACGAGTATGGTTATCGTCAAGTTCAAGTTAACAATTTTCTGGTGAGTAAATATATGATTACCAACGGAGAATTTAAAGAATTTGTCCATAATGGTGGTTACGAAAATCCCAGTTATTGGGATGAAGAAGCTTGGCAATGGAAAAATCACTATCAAGTCAAATATCCTAAATTTTGGCTGGTAGATGAGGGAGGAAATTATCAATATCGAGCCATGTTTGATGTTTTCGATTTACCTCTGGATTGGCCAGTAGAAGTGAACTATTATGAAGCGATCGCCTACTGTCGTTTTCAAGGTCAAGGAATACGTTTAATGACGGAAGCTGAATGGAATTTAGTCACCTATGGCAGTCAAAAAAATCGATGTTATACCCTAGAAAACGATAACTTTGATGACTATAACCTCAATTTAAAATTCTGTTCTCCCACTCCCGTGGGAATGTTAAAAAATACGGGCAATAACTCAGAAATTTATGATTTACGCGGTAACGTCTGGGAATGGCTAGAAGATGATTTTAATCCCTTAACTGACTTTCAACCCCATTACCTCTATGCTGACAATTCCACTCCTTTCTTTAATAGTCAACATAAAATGATGTTAGGAGGAGCTTGGGTGACTAACGGTACAGAAATCTTACCCTACTATCGCAATTGGTTTCGCCGGAATTTTTATCAACACGCTGGTTTTAGAATCGCGCAAAGTCTTTAGGTGAGGTGTGGGGTGTGGGGTGTAGGGTTTTATCGATTTTCAGGGAAAAAGTGCCTAAAATTTCCCTGCGATTACTCTAAGAGTCGGCACCTTTTGATATCAAAAAAGCCTAAAGATATTATCCAACAAGGTTTTTATATTTATTCGGCCAATCCTAGCTAATTGCCAATTAAAAAAAATTCTTGGAAAAGTCGCCCCTCGATCGCTACAATAGAACCTAGTAGAGCGCGGATAAACTCGATCGCCATGAATCAACCTGCAATTTTTCATCTCGCTATTCCGATTACCGATGTATCCACCGCTAAAAGCTTTTACTGTGATGGTTTAGGTTGTTTAGCAGGAAGGGAAACCGAGAAAGCGATTATCTTAAATTTCTATGGTCATCAGGTGGTCGCTCACGTCACCGAAATGCCTCTTACTCCCCAAAATAGCATTTATCCTCGCCATTTTGGTCTAATTCTGCCGGATGCCAGGGATTGGGGCAATCTTCTCGCACAAGCACGAGTCAATCAACTAAAATTTTATCTAGAACCAAAAACTCGCTTTGCTGGGGAGATAACCGAACATAAAACCTTTTTCCTAGAGGATCCTTTCTATAATCTCCTCGAATTTAAACATTATCGCCACTATGAAGCTATTTTTGCCAGTCGGCAATTAACAGCGATCGGCGATCGAGCTTAAAATAAACAACAGGTGACTTTTTGTGACTGGTTAGTCCTATCTTCAACTGCGACAAAAATAGGGGAACTTCCCTCAGATTCTCTCATCGAAACTAAAAAAACCTTGGCTTGTAATGATCAATTCTTAGGAAATCTATGAAAAAAATTTTATTGTTAACCCTATTCGTTATCGGTCTAGGATTTGCTCTCTTTAACTTTACTGGATTAGCAAATCGGGGCGAATATCAATCAATTTTGATCGACTTTAAGGACGATGTACCTGTCAGCGTACTCGATGAGCAGTTAAATGCTATCAACAAAAAAGCGGGGAAAACCACCAGTTTAAATAGTATTTTTTCCATCGATGAACATCTTTACACCGTGGCAGGAGATAGCAAACTCCTGAAAACTCTCCGAAATTCCGACCTAAAAAAATACACCGAATCGATCGAACCCGATTATATGTATCATGCTTTCATCGCCCCCAACGACCCCGACTATAGCAAACAGTGGAACCTAAGGGGAATTAACATCGAACGCGCTTGGGAAGAAAATCACGGTGAAGGGATCACCGTCGCCGTTATTGATACAGGTGTATCAAAAGTTCCCGATCTGCGAGAAACCGAGTTTGTGGAAGGCTACGACTTCGTCAACGATCGCAGCAATGCCGAGGACGATAACGGTCACGGAACCCATGTAGCGGGAACAATTGCCCAATCGACCAATAATAACTACGGGGTGGCCGGCATCGCCTACAAAGCCAAAATTATGCCCCTCAAGGTGCTTTCCGGGACGGGTGGGGGAAGCGTGGGAGATATTGCCGAAGCGATCCGTTTTGCCGTCGATAATAAAGCCGATGTCATCAATATGAGTTTAGGGGGTGGAGGCGAAACCCAAGTAATGAAAGAGGCGATCGAATATGCCTATAGTAAGGGTGTGGTAATCGTCGCCGCTGCCGGTAATGCCGATGATAATTCCGCCGCCTATCCTGCCCGTTTTCCCCACGTTATCGGCGTTTCTGCGGTAGATGCCTCCGGAAATAAAGCCCCCTATTCTAATTTCGGGGCTGGAATCGATATTGCTGCCCCCGGCGGCTCCGATACGGGTAAAATTATCCAAGAAACCATCGATCCCGCTAAGGGGGGGGAACCGGCGTTCCTCGGTTTTCAGGGAACCAGCATGGCAGCCCCTCACGTTGCTGGGGTGGTAGCTTTAATCAAGGCTGCGGGAATTAAAGAACCCAGTGCAGTTTTAGAGGTTTTGCAACAGTCGGCCCGTAAGATCAATGATGATCCCTTTAATCATTTTGGGGCCGGACAATTAGACGCGGGCAATGCCCTACAATTAGCCCTAAAAGGACAGATTACTGTCCGGGATTTTTGGCGTTGGTTGCGCGATAACGGTTATCTCAATCCCCGTTTCTGGATTGATGGCGGTGCGGTGGCGGTTTTGCCCAAAATGGCTATGGTTTTGGGTTCTTATCTCCTCGCTTGGTGGCTGAGAAATTATTTTCCCTTCCCCTGGAACGGATTTTTGAATGCTGGTCTAATTTTTGGCAGTTCTGGCTTATTTTTCCTCAGAGGTCTTTATATCTTCGATTTACCCCAATGGCCTTTCCGAGTGATGGGGAGTTCTCTTTCGGACCTAGGAGGCGTTATTCAGGGAAGTTCTGCCCTTAATCCGCTTTTTGCCAGTGTTATCCTGCCTTTTGTCCTGATTGCTCTGCTTTTGGGTCATCCCCAAGCCAAATGGTTAGCGGTGGGGGTATCTTTAGCCATGGCGGTGAGTTTAGGTATCAGTGCCGTTATCGATCCTACTCTGGTGTGGTTAGGTTCTGGTAGAATCGCTCAGGCATTTTTGGGCGTAAATGCGCTTTTATGTCTCGGTTTAGGTTATTTAGCCCTGAAAAGTGCTACTTCCTCCCGATACGCTTAAACAGGGGTTACAATGGGACAACAAAGGTGATTTACCGCTCAAAACCTCTTTGGTTTTGGTATCTTCCTTTTGTTTTGCATTGAGTTCTCCTACAACAGCAGCCTCGGACATTAACCGAGGTTTTTTCTTTATGGTGTATCTTAGTTTCTAAGGGTTTTTTGGTAATCTCCAATCCCTATGGCGAAAGTTTCCCCTAATACCCCCTCGAATCATCCAGCTTATCTATTTCTTGTCTAAGGTGTCTATCGTGTCAAATCATAAAATTCTCGTTATCGATGACAGTAAAGTGATTAGGATGCGCGTTCGCGATATGTTACCAGAGGGTAACTTTGAATTTCTCGAAGCTAAAGACGGATTAGAGGGCTATAATCTCATTCGTACCGAAAACCCAAATTTGATTATTTTGGACTTCCTTCTCCCAAAAATGAGCGGTTGGGAGGTGTTTCAGCAGATCCAAAGCGAAGATAATCTCAAAAGTATTCCCCTAGTGTTAATGTCGGGAAGGAAAGAGGAGCTAGTAGAGAAAATACCCGAACCTTTCCAGTATTTTGCCTTTATTGAGAAGCCTTTCGACCAAAAACAATTGCTACAAGCGATCAAAGAAGCGATAGCCAAGGCGAAACAGTATTCTCCCAAACGAAAAGTTTCTAGCCGGAAACTAGAGGAACTCACCGGGGATTATAGCACCGATATTCAGAATCTTCATGGCCAAATTGCCCAAATGCAAACAGAAATGGAAACTATCAAGAAACAAATGTCTCAATTAGTGGCTTTTATTAAGAAAAAACTGGACTAGAACTATTCCTACCGATTTTTGATAACTTGGGTAAGCAGTTATCCTGATCCGGTGTCGCTAATCTCTGGCTAATCTCCTATCCCTTTTCAACAGGATTTAGTATAATAGGAAGTGGTCTTTATTTGGTGAGTGACTAAGAAGTTATTAATTCACTGATAACTAATTAAGTAGGTAGGTGTTAAAAGTTGTCAAACACCTCCCTTATCAAGGGGGGACTAAGGGGAGATCGGCACCCCCCTTATCAAGGGAGATCCCCCCGCCTATCGGCACCCCCCTTATCAAGGGGGGCGGGGGGATCAGAAGCAAAATTTATCTTCAATTTAATTATAACTACTTACTTATGAATTGGCAAGAAATAGCAGGTAATTGGGTTTTTCTCCCCCGTCGTCCCCGGGGTATCATTCACTTTTTAGGGGGGGCATTTGTAGCGGCAGCCCCGAATATTACCTATCGTTGGTTATTAGAAAGTCTTGGGAATTCAGGATACGCTATTGTCGCGACTCCCTTTGTTAATACCCTCGATCACAAATCGATCGCCCGCACAGTTTTAAACCGTTTTGATAATATTATTGAACGTCTGCGCTGGAATCATAGTCTGCCCCAAGGTTATCTCCCCATCTACGGATTGGGTCACAGTATGGGGTGTAAACTACATTTATTAATCGGTAGTCTCTACGAAGTGGAACGGGCGGGAAATATCCTCATTTCCTTTAATAATTATCCCATTCGTCGGGCTATTCCCTTTATCGAACCGTTGCAAATTGACACCACTTTTAACCTCGAATTTACCCCTTCCCCCGAAGAAACAAATGAGTTAATTTTCCAAGATTATGCCATTCGTCGCAATCTTTTAATCCGTTTTCAAGACGACACGATCGATCAATCTCTGGTATTAAATCCCCTGCTAAAAAAACGCTTTAATGATTTAATTGCCCTGCGAACTCTCCCGGGTAATCATCTCACTCCCTTGAGTCAAGATGTCAGTTGGCAAACCGGAGAAGTATTTACTCCCCTCGATGCGATCGGCCAATGGTTAAAACAGGGACTTGCCCGGGATAATTCCCGTCTCAAGCATGAGATTCTCCACTGGTTAAATCCCGTCCTTCCCGCCTCTCGTTAGCTTTCCTCTAGATTAATCCCCATTGCCCGTAATTGCGCCTCTAGGCGGGCTAATTTTGCCTCAGCTAATTCGGCCCGTTGACGTTCCTGTTGGGCTTGCTGTTCGGCTAATTCCGCTTTTTGCTTGATTTCTAGGGTGGTCAAAAACCGCGAGCCATCGGGATAAAAAATAGCTAACTGGGGACTCTCCAGTTGAAAACGAATCTGTAGCCGCGGACTCTGCCAATTATCGATCGCGGCAATCATCTCCAATTGATCACCCCTGCGCCACCAACCCTGTAGATAATTAGCATCGGGATCATAGAGATAATATTCTTCTACGCCAAAACGCTGATAAAATTGCCATTTTCGGCGCATTTCCGCTTTAGTGTTGCCCGGAGAGAGAATTTCAAAGACCACCTGCGGCGCAATCTGGTTTTCTAACCATTGCTTATAGGAACCTCGATCGCCCTTGGGTCTGCCAAACACCACCATAGCATCCGGCGCTTGACAGATTTTATTATCCCCCTCGACCGGATACCACAACAGATCGCCGGCGATAAAAACATTGTCATTGTCTGCGAATAAACATTCGAGATTTTCCTTAATCGTCACAATCCAGCGAAATTGTTTGGTATTATCGGCCATCGGTTTACCATCACTATCGGGATAGATAATCTCCGACTCAGAGAAAGATTGGGCTTTTACCATCGTTCTACTCCCTAGCGTACTAACTATTTAGTATAACATTAAATTCCCTGACGAAAGAGGGCAAAAGCCGAGGTATAACCGTGTAAAAAAGTGCGACCGGCCACTGGCCCGATTTCTCCGTTGCAAAAGAAACCAGCGAGGGGAACATTGGCGAAATAACGCTGAAAAAGACCCGAATCAAAGTCTGGTTTTTCGTAGAGATTTTCCCCGCGACCGAGACAGGAAAAGATTAAAGCCCCTAGTACCTCTGAACTATTAGGTTTTTCTTGGGCAAAAGCTTGCAAAAGTAATTCTAAATCTAGGGCGGAAGTGTCGGCATCGCGCAGGTGAAATTGTACCCGCTGCCCCGGACGAACTCGATCGCCAATTGCGATCGCACCTTGGCGAGGATCTACTCCCAAAACACTGCGAATTAAGAAATCTCCGGCCCGCAACTGCATTTTAAACTCATCCCTAGCAATACCGATAAAAAGGGAGTTTTGCACTAATTCTCGGTCTTTTTCCCTCAAGGAGGGGATTAAATCCCGCAGTAGGTTTAAAGGTGGTTGCGGAGTCCCATCGGCCTCTTTACTGGTCATGGAGATGATAATATTGCGTTCTCCCTCACTCACCTGATAAATCGGTCCAATGGGACGACAACCCTGGGCGACGATAGTTTCGACGATAATATTGCCAGAAAGGGCGATTCCTACGGTTCCCTGACGATAGAGATAGCTATTACGCGGTTTTTGTTGATCGTGGTAGAATAGACCCCCAGAACGTTCGATCATGCCACCACTGACTAAACCGCCGATTTTGGCCGAACCGGGGTAGGCAAAATCTAAACCCTCTAACAGATCATTGATACGACTGGAAAAAGGATCGGCTAAAAGGATAAATTGGGGATTTTTGGCCGCTTCTACCCCTAATAATTCTGTCCAACTAGAGGGGGAACTGTCGAGATCAGGCATTTCCACCGCTTCGATATAGAATGGCTGCACTTCCACATTAGGCAAATGGGCGACGGTGAGACTTAAAGCCGGACTCGCTTCGATTTCTCGCGCTTTTTCCCTGTCACCCATGCCGACAATCCCCGCCCCACCGCAGCCGATCAGCACAGGAACAGGGAGTTTATCCAAGATTAAGGGAACTAAACGGGGATAGTCACTGGCATAGGCAGAAGAAATAAAAATTATGGCTAGATCTGCCGATCCAACTAACTTATCTTGCACTTTTTCCACTACCTCCGTCACCGCCGCTTCTAGGGAGGGACGGGTTGATAGGGCATTAATCCACTCGATGCGATCGCTCATGTTTCTTGACCCCAAATGTAGTCTAAATGGTCAAAAATGATCATCTTAACAATAAATTAACCTAAAAATCCTATCCTCGCCCCTAGATGTGGGGATAAATTGTAGAATTGTCATGACGTGAGCCAATACAGCCGCAAGGGATTGCCAGTCAATTTAATCATATTTAATCTTAAAATAGAGAATTGTCCCCGCTAAGATAAAAGTAACAAAATTAGCGATAATAATCGGTTTACTGCTCATATAAATCCCGTAGATTAGCCAGAGAAAAACCCCCAGACAAAAGCAAATAAACATAGTGAGGGACAAGTCCTTAGCCGAACGATAACGCCAAGTTTTAATCACTTGGGGTAAAAAGGAGACAGTGGTTAATATTCCCGCCACGATCCCGATTAGTTCAATAATATTCACCGCTTATCCTCTTGGCTTAGTTTCTCTCATTTTAAACTGTTGACTATCTAAATTACTCCTGACTTGAAAGAGGGTGTGGGGTGTAGGGTGTAGGGAAGGAAACCTCTTTTATCTGTGGGGGTGAAAATTTTTTCATCGGGACTGACCACCGACGACCGACTCCTAACCTGACCAAGAAACTTTTTCAGCAGACCCTACTTATTGAGCGATTACTATCACCGAAGTGCCGATTTTTACCTTTTCAAATAAAGCTTTTATATCTCGATCGCGCATCCTGACGCAACCGTGGGAGACGGCCCGGCCGATGAGATTTTCTTGGGGTGTACCGTGAAAACCGATAAAATTCGCGCCATCAGTCCAAAATCCAATCCAACGGGCCCCTAAGGGGTTGTTTTTTCCCGATGGCACCAGTTGACCGGTGAAAGGATGTTCCCAGACTGGTTCCCGCACCATCTGAATCACCCTAAATTGTCCCGTCGGGGTTTCCCAACCCGGACGACCGATCGCCACTGGGTAAGAAACGATTATTTTCTGTCCTTGGTAAACAAAAACCCGTCTTTTTTTTAAATTTAGCAGCAAACGGGTTTCCGTTCGAGTTACCGTGGTTGCGGGAAGGGAATTGACGGGACTAATGGGGGGATTGAGGAAAAATTCCCCTATTCCTAGACATAAACAGAGAATTGGCAGAAAAACTCGCATCTGATACCAGCAAAGTCAAGATTTTTTATCCGTATTCTAATCTGATTGTGATGAGATAAAACCACAGTCGATAGGACGACCCCGAGGGGGAAGGATAAAATCGCCGCCGAGTTGGGCTAATTCGGTTAGACTAATCCATAGCTAGAATATTAACTTTTGTAACTATGACCGCCGCTATTGCTCTCGATCGCGTTTCTAAAATCTATAATAATCTCCCGGTAGTTAACGAACTGTCCTTTGCCATCGAAAAAGGGGAAATCTTTGGTTTACTCGGTCCCAACGGTGCGGGAAAATCGACGACAATCCGCATGATTATCACCCTAACCGAAGCAAGTCAAGGAGAAATCGAAGTGGCGGGGTATAATGTGAAAAAATACCGCGATCAGGTGAAGAAAAATATTGGGGTAGTCTTACAACAGATTAGCGTTGATGGGGAATTAACCGTCTGGGAAAATCTGGAATTTCACGGCCGGATGCACCATATCCCCAATCCCCAGAGACAGGAATTAATCGATCGCTATTTAGATTATGTCAGTTTAAGCGATCGAAAATCTGCCCTTGCCAAAACTCTTTCCGGAGGGATGAAACGACGTTTACAGATTGCTCGCGCTCTTCTTCACGAACCAAAAATCCTCTTTCTCGATGAGCCGACTGTCGGTTTAGATCCCCAAAATCGTCGTCGTTTGTGGGAAGTAATTCGCGATTTAAACCAGCAAGGAATGACAATTTTATTAACCACTCACTACATGGAAGAAGTAGAATTTCTCTGTCAGGATAACGCCGCAGGAAAACCGGGCAGAATTGGCATTATGGATGCGGGCAAATTAATCGAATTAGGAACTCTAACGGATTTTCGTGCTAAGTATGGCGAGGGTTTAGTTATCAAACAAGTTGGCGATAAAATCGATTATAAATTCTTCCCCACCGTGGCTGATGCTAATGCCTATCTCGACACTTTGAGTGATAAAACTGGAGTAATGTGTCGCCCTTCCAACCTCGAAGATATCTTCGTGGAACTGACGGGACATCAATTAGATTAAATTCTTAGTTTGGCCCTTAGGAAATTGTTAAGTTATCGGTTTTTGACTCCAGTTTTTCTGAGATTAGCTCTGTTTAAATCGGCATTTCTTGGCTTTGATCTGGTGTCAATTTTATGGGCCAACCTGCTAGAGTCTAGGTCAATTAGCTGAGGCTGTCCCTAAAAACCGAATTCAACCCTAAAAAAAGAGGCTTTTAGCAATTTTTAAGCTTTTTGAGCCAGATAAATCGACCAAGAAGGGAACTTTTTCTGGAGAGGGAGAGTCGTCGGGGACTGGATAAAAACTAGAGTACTCCCTCGATCGATAGACAAAATTGACGGTAATCGTTTAGAATAAGGCACTGAATACTGACGAGATGACAATTATCCCTATGACCGATCTCCAAGCAAAAACTAGATGGTCAACAGCGCGGCGATATTACGAATTGCTTAGTGTTCTAGTGGAACGTAATCTCAAGGGACGCTATCGGGGTTCTTTTCTGGGGGTTTACTGGTCTTTGTTAAATCCCCTGATTATGACCGCACTATACACGGCAATTTTCGGCACAGTTTTCGCCTCTTATTTTGATAATTCTATAGTTAACTATGTCCTAGCTGCTTTCACTGGTTTAGTCGTAATAAATTTCTTTAATGCTTCCACTAACCAAGCTTTACCTAGTATCGTTGGTAATGGCAGTATTTTAAATAAAATTCGGCTGCCAGTTAGCATTTTTCCCGTTTCCATGGTAGTGGCAAATATTTTTCAATTTGCTATTAGTATCTTTCCCCTTTTGGCTATAGTAACTCTCTGGAAGTCTCAAAGTTTAATTAATGTAATTGCTCTGATTTTTCCCGTGATCGGTCTTTCTCTGGTCTGTACGGGAGTGGGTTTCCTTGTTAGTACCCTCTACGTTTTTTTCAGAGACCTACCCTATTTTTACGAAATTGTTTGTTTTGTCGCTTGGATTAGCAGCCCGATTTTCTATCCTCCAGAAATTATTCCTCCCTCCGTACAACCATTCCTGATATTAAACCCATTATTACCAGTAATCGAAAGTATTCGCCAATTGTCCCTTTCCCCCGGATTACCGGATTTTGGTTTGATTTTTCAATCTCTACTCGGTGGGATCATTATCTTAGGAATTGGTTGGACTTGCTTCCGACTCTGGCGACATTTATTTATGGATTTATTATAAATGACAGAAGTAATTCGACTCGATCAAGTGTCTCTCGAAAGACGCACTCAAGAAGAATTTTCCTACGATTTAAAAAGGACAATCTTCTCTCTTCTTGAAGGTAAATATCGTCAACCTGCCAAAAAATTAGTTCTAGATGATATAGATTTAGTCGTTAATTCTGGAGCGAAATTAGGTATCATTGGAGCTAATGGCGCAGGAAAATCTACTCTCCTAAAAGTTATTTGTGGTATTCTAGAACCGACAAAGGGACAGGTGAGAGTCAGGGGACAAATTGCCTCTTTAATTGAATTAGGAGCGGGTTTTGATGCAGATTTACCAGTAAAAGATAATATTATTCTCTATGGGGTAATGCTGGGATTTTCTCGTCAGGAAATGAAAGAAAAAACCAAAGATATCCTTGACTTTGCTGAGCTAGAAGAATACATGGGAGCGCCGGTGAAATCTCTTTCTTCTGGGATGGTGGCTCGTTTAGGATTTGCAATCGCAACAGAGGTTCACCCCGATATTCTTATTCTTGATGAAGTCCTTTCCGTCGGGGATGAAAGTTTTAAAAATAAGTGTAAACGACGTTTAAAAAAATTCTGGAATTCTAACGCTACTATTTTAGTAGTTTCCCACGATTTGACTTTAATTCAAGAGTCCTGTGACCAAGCAATTTGGCTAAATAAAGGCCAGTTACAATGCCAGGGTACATCAGAAGATGTCATCAAGTTTTATTTGGATTCCGTGCATCAAAATGAAGTTAATTTTTAATTAAGTAGGTAATCTCAATTAATTGTTAGATAGGAATAATTTATCTACGTTTTACTTGGTCGAAAACCCTGTAACTAAATAGGGTTTGCTGAATAAATGTGAAATGTAGGCAAGGTAAGAGTTTTGTGGCTTTTCTCGCGAAACAGGTGCAAGATTTTGAGAGAATCGTTGTTCAAAACCTTGCGTCTTCATCGGCCCGCGTCCTGTAGGGGCGAAGCATTCGGGCAATAACCTATCGGTGAAACCGGAGATTTTCTAACCGAATGCTTCGCCCGTACTTTTTGCCGCAAACCCTAAATAAAAAACCTCGGTGTCCAGCCGAGGTAGCGCTAAGTTATGTAGGAGAACTCAAGCAAATCTGTCAATGGGGTAAACCCAAACCCCGAAAACTTTTTTAAGCTAGTAGGCCAAGTTTTTTGCCATTGTCTGGAGCTAAACGAATCATAAGCTGTCTGATGCTCCCCGAGACAATCTGAACTGGCTTGCTGTCTTGGCTGTTTTGCTTTAACTTTTAGTTCATGTAAATAAATGTAACAATATTTTTACGAATTGTAAAGAAGGATTGACAAAATAAAACTTATGTAAGTTATAAGCTGAGTTAATATTTTTCGCCGATCAAAGCTAGGGAGGTAATATATAGGGAGATTGGTTCACTAGCATGACAAGGTGTACCCAGAATGTCCTATTTGTTTTTGTTGCCACTATTCACCGCTGCTCTGGCTGCCTATTTCTGGCAGAAGTCCAGCGATGAAATTGCTTATCTGGCCAGTGCCGCCACGGTAATTGGTTTAGTGTTGAGTCTGGTTTTAGCTCCTTGGCAGATTCAGCTATTAATTCTCTTGACAGTTGTGATTGTCGTCACCTTTTTATGGCAAGGACGAGAAGAGCAGAAAAGTGTCCCCGTCCCCACTCCAGAAACCGCCGGCGAGAAAAAGTACCGTGGGGCCACCTATATGGAGCCAACAGTCGCCGAGGCTCCTGTCAAGGAGCGGGGGGGTAAATATCGCGGTGCGGAGGTTAAAATCACCAATAATCCCACGGTGGCTAACCCCATTCGCTCCTCATCTCTCAAATATCGCGGTGCTGGTTCGGCAAACAAGGACCAGTAATCAGTAATCAGTTATCAGTTATCAGTTATCAGATTTGAGTTTTAAGTTCACTGATTGGGTGCATCTTATATTTGTGATTTTCTCTCACATATAGGTGAGCAGCAGCAGTTATTAAAAGAGGGCGAATGCAATTCGCCCCTACAATAATATTATTGAGATGCACCCCACTGATTACTGTTTACTGATTACTGTTCACTGAAACTTCCCAATTCCTACTGGTCTTGGATATAGGGTTGATTATTCTTGAGACAGTTGTATGCCTTTTGTAACTCGATTCCCAGATAACCGATATGTTCGGGAATAATTGCGGGATTGGTGGCGGCAAGCTCGCGGATTAATTTGAGGGGATTTTTCCCTTGATAACAGGCGACAATTTCCCCACTGCCGGGGGTAGTTTGTTGGAGGAGAATTTGTTCTTCTTCCACGGAAATCAAAAAGTTACCACTAGGGTCAAAAAAGTCGCGCTGATTGATAATTTTATCGTACTGGGTGGCGATTAATCGTTCGACATTCTCCCAAGTATCATCGTATATATGGGCCGATTGACTAATAGTAATCAATGGACCCATTGATAAATTGTAGTCAGAGTGCTTGCTAATCTCATCCCTAATATGTTGTTGTAAAGCACGCAATCCCATGGCATTTGCTGGCCAAGCGGCAAACATATCATTACTTCTAAATATTGCGGTGAGAGATAATTCATTTTCCACCACTCGCACCCAAATATGATTTAAACAGGGACTACCTCCCTTTTCGTGGTCTTTTACATCCCAGAGGGACATAACTGCACTAGCTGCGTCAATTTCTGAGATTAATTTATTGATAACCTGTGCAATTTGGTCCCGGCCAAACCAAGAGCGTAATCTTTGACCGTAGGTGTATTTAACTCCTTGGTGTATAGGGGAATCATCGAGAATTTGTCCGATATATTCGGTGAGAAAAAGTCTATCTATAGGCAAATAATTAGGTTCGGGAAAGTAAAAGTCTGGAGGTTCATCGGTGACGACGGCCATTAGGTCAATTAATTCTTGCCATTTACCATCATATCCTGTGGGTCTAATTGTGCCGGTGGTTTTAATCTTTTGGAGAATTTTTACCCAAGTTTCGGCAATAGTTTTTCCTTCAATGCGATGGCCGTATCTTGTCCCGGGTAGCAGAGAAGGAAGATTTTCTAAGAGAGGAAAGATTAAGGGTTCTCCCCAAGTTGGTAAGGGAGATTGTTCCGCATAATTTTTGACAGTTTCAATCGCTTCTGGAATGGATTTAATCAGTTGATATTGAATCGATTGACGTAATTTTTCGAGGGTTTCTTGGTCAATTTCTTTATCAATATATCCCGTGATAGAAGAATTAATTAGCCAACATTCTCTACCTGTGTCACTTTTTCCTAGCTGAAATCCTTGACTAAAAAAGTCTAGCAAACACTGACAGCTACCGGAGTTCTTATCTTCCTTAGTCGCATTGAGAATAACTAAGTATCTAACGTGGGGATTTGCGATTAAGTTTCTCAGCAGGGGACTAATTCCTCTGGTGGGACTATAAAGATTACCAATTACTGCGTACTGGTCGGGATTTAAATGTTTAGCAAGGGACTGTTTTACTGTCCATCCCGTGATAATTGCCGTTTGTCCGTGACCACAGATTAATTGATTAGGTTTATAGTGGGGTTGGTAGATGAATGTAGGGGTGGTTTCTATACTGAGCATGGATTTAAATTAATCGTTCAAGATAATTAATAATATTTCGGTGAAGGTGTTCTATTGTATCATTGCCATCCAGTTGTAAACAATTATCTTTATATTCTTTAAATATCTCGAGAAACATCTGACGAACTTTCATTAATTTTTCTTGTTTTTCGTACACTTCTGTGATGGCTCGGTTTTTAATTCTTGCTAGAGAAATATCAGGAAGGACATCGATATAAATAACTATATCTGGATTGGGAAAATGTTGATTTAACTGCCGAATAAAAGCAAATTCTTCGGGATTATTGCAATTGTAGGCCAGGGAAGAAAAATAATAACGAGTAGTGATAACGTGGGTTTGTTCTTGGTGAATAAGTTTAAAAACACCATCGTGATCATTATATAAGTGATAATGGCGATCAGCTGCAAACAGATAAGCCATTTGTTGGTCAAATTTATTTTGATCTTTTATAGAAATAAGATTAGTTTGCATTATTTCTCGAATCAAACGACCGATGACTCCCTCGGAAGGTTCCGGACTTAAAACCGCTTTTTCCCCTCGCTTGAAAAAATATTCTTGTAGGAGTTTTGCTTGGGTACTTGTTCCCGATCCGTCAATACCTTCAAAGACAATAAATTTCGGTTTCATAATTTAATCTTCTTTATTAATCTAATTATCTAAATAATTTTTTTAGCCAAGTTAACCAAGATTTTTTCTGGGGGATTAATTGCGTCATTTCTCCTATAATCTCTCCCATACTTCCCCAAGTATAAATATTTTTATTGAGGGATTGTATGGTTAAATTTTCTTGTAAAGCTAAACTGATGATACCGATCATTTCTGCTGCTTGATTACCGACTATTTGCGCTCCCAGTATTTTACCATCTTGTCGGTAGATTAATTGACAAAATCCCGTGGTTTCTCCCCAGATTTGCTGTGCCACTATATTTTTGATGGGATAGTTGATTATCTTTACCTCCTCACCATAGCTGTCTTGGGCTGCTTTTTCAGTTAAACCCACCCAAACAATAGCCGGATCAAAAGCAATAAATGAGGGAATTTGATCGGGATTAAAGTTAAATTTTTCTCCCGTGAGCAGATGCTTGACTAACCCAAAAGCGGCCCAGTGATTTAAAGTAGGATCGGGATAATTATTTCTGAGCAAATTTAGGGCATAAATGCGGGAATTATCGGTTTGTAATTGCTGATTAACCCTAATTAATCCTTGCTCTAGTTTAACTCCCACCCCAGCCAAATTTAATCCCCGTTCATTGACTTGATAATTACCAGCAAAAATGAGATCATCAACTTCGATGACGCGATTGCCTAATTGTAGCCATTTTTGACCCTCGATCGCTTTTACTTGACTAGGACAATAGCCGGGTAAAATCTTAATTCCTTCCGCTTCTAAAATGGCAGTAACTAAATGGCAGATTTCCCGATCAATATCCGGCAGTAGATAATTATCCTCGATAATTAAGCTAATTTCTTTCCCCAAACGTCGGAGAATTTGCGCTAAACTCACAGCCATGCTGCTGTTACCAATAATCGCTAAATGTTGTCCCAACTTGTCTAAATTTGGCTCTTGCCAAAGGGTTTGAGCGGTAAAATAATTAACCTCATCTAAGCCGAAAATTTTCGGGACTTGCAGATAAAAACCCGGGGCGATAAGATAGTGTTTAGCCAACAATTGCCGACCGTTAACCACGAATCCTAAATGGGGCAGCCGGACAAATTCCCCCCCACCCGGGATCACATCTATTCCTTCCGTGGCTAATCTTGCCAAAGAATGATTTTTATTAATAGTTTTATCCACTTCCTCTAACCATTGCCGCAACCGTTGCCATTGGGGATAAATGGCCGTTTCTTGCCAATGATTCAGCAGTTTATAGAGATGGATAATTTGGCTGTACCCCTTGCTAAAAATTTCCTCAGATGCCTCTAAATTGTCGCTAGAAGGCTGTTGCACTAAAGCCACCCTTTTTTTGAGGTGAACAGCCAACAAAGCCGCTTCTATCCCCGCAGGAGTGGCACCGATAATTACTAAGTCGTAAACCACAAATATTCGGTCGTCAGGAATCGGAAACTTAAAACTCAAATCTGAAAACTGATAACTGATAACTGATAACTGATAACTGATAACTGACTACCGGCGCCGGTCCTGCAGTTTTTTATAGACATCTCGCAGGGGGACTTGATGATAGGCGAGAGCGACGAGGGTATGATAAAAAAGATCGGCCACTTCTGCAGCAATAGCATCGCCATCATTATCTTTGCAGGCCATGACCACTTCTGCCGATTCTTCGCCGATTTTCTTGAGAATTTTGTTATCTCCCCCGGCCAAAAGTTTACAGGTGTAGGATTCCGGATGAGGATCGTCTCTGCGATCGCAAATTACCTTAAACAATTCCGAGAGGGTGTCGGCCGCTGGCGGTGATTTTTGCCAGTTTACTTGGTGAAAACAGCTTCTTTCGCCGGTATGACAGGCTATATCACCGATTTGCTCAATAGTCAGCAAGATAGCATCACTATCGCAATCGTAGCGAATTTGACGCACTTTTTGGATATGGCCCGAGGTGGCTCCTTTGTGCCATAATTCTTGACGAGAACGACTCCAATACCACGCTTCCCCAGTGGTGAGGGTTTTTTCGAGAGATTCCCGATTCATCCAGGCCATCATTAACACTGTAGCATCAAGATAGTCTTGAGCGATCGCTGGTACTAAACCCTGGGGATTATAGGCGATCGCGTCGAGGGGAATAGCGGAGAGTAAAGAGGACATCAGTTTTTCGCGGTCAAGAATTATGGTGGGACAAATTGCCCAAAGCTTAATTATATAGCCTTGAGGAATTCCCCTAAATGGCCGCACAAATTTACCGAAAAATTGGGTTGAAAGCCGCGCCCTTGCCCGAAAAAGCTTTTGAATGGCTCAACCTCGCCACTACCGCCGATCTCGCCGATTACAATCGTTTGATTAATGCCAAAGTTACCCATCCCGATGCACAAAAAGCACTTGATAACTGGAACACCGACAATCAACAACTCGAAGGAATGCGCCGACAACTACAGAATAAATACTAGGAAGAACTGGCACAACAGATCAGACAATTCGGGCGTTGTCAGATCAGAATAGGAAAGATGCCATGTAATCTTTCCTGTCAAAGTAATTTCAGTTCCGGTGCTGATTCGGAGCATCTTTCAATTTGACAACGCCAAATTATCAGACACCCCCCTTATTAAGGGGGGCAGGGGGGATCGAACCTAAAATCCATTTTTAATTTAATTATAACCAGCTGCTTAATTAAGCAGCCAATAATAACTCTTGATCGCTGATAATCAGGATTATTTCCTAACTTTTAACTGCCGACATCTGCCGCATTTCTAGATACACTAATAAAGCGTTAATATCGGCGGGATTGACTCCGCCAATTCGCGAGGCTTGGCCGATGGTGGCGGGTTTAATTTTTGTTAATTTTTCTCGCGATTCCATTGACAAAGTTTCGATTTTCATGTAATCAATATCGGGGGATAAATGACGGTTACTGTGGCGACTAATTTGGTCGATTTGATTTTGTTGTCGCTTCAAATAACCAGAATATTTAATCTCAATTTCTACCCCTTCTCTTTCGGCTAAATTTAAATCGGGATTACCCAAACCATAGCGATCAAGATCCAGATAATGGAAGCTAGGACGACGCAGTAAATCAGCTAAAGAGAGAGAACCTTTAATTTTTTGTTCCGTATCCTTAACGATAGCAATTGCCACCTGATCCCGTTCTTTAATTCTCGTTTCGTGTAGGCGTTCTTTTTCAGCGATAATATTAGTCTGTTTAGTTTGGAATAATTGCCAACGCCGGTCATCAATTAAACCAATTTCTCGCCCTAAAGGTGTTAATCTTTGATCGGCATTATCCGATCGCAATACTAAGCGATATTCAGAACGACTGGTTAACATTCGATAGGGTTCCCGCAGATCCTTAGTACACAAATCATCGACCAAAGTTCCTAGATAACTTTCCTCCCGGGGAAAAACAATTAACTCTTTTCCTAAAGCAAACCGCGCCGCATTAATCCCCGCCACCAGTCCCTGGGCTGCCGCTTCTTCATAACCGGTTGTGCCGTTAATTTGTCCCGCACAAAATAACCCCTCAATCTTCTTCGTCATCAGGGTTGGATAACACTGAGTTGCCGGTAAATAATCGTATTCCACTGCATAGGCAGCCCGCAACATCACACAGTTTTCTAAACCGGGTAAAGTCCGCAGCATTGCTAATTGAACATTTTCCGGCAGTCCCGTTGAAAAGCCTTGTATATAAAGTTCGGGAATATCGCGCCCTTCCGGTTCAATAAAAATTTGATGACTTTCTTTATCGGCAAAACGAACGATTTTATCCTCAATACTGGGACAATAACGCGGCCCTTTGGAGTCAATAAAACCGCCATAAATGGGGGATAAATGTAAATTATCTCTGATTAATTGATGAGTGGCCGCCGTGGTGCGGGTGAGATGACAGTTCATTTGTTCTCGTTCGATCCACACCTCCGGATCAAAACTAAACCAACGTACCTCGTCATCGGGCGGTTGCGGTTCCATGCGCGAGTAATCCACCGAACGCTTATCCACACGGGCAGGAGTGCCAGTTTTTAGGCGACCAGTCTCGAATCCGAGACGATTTAGGGTTTCTGTTAAACCCACCGCCGCAAATTCGCCCGCGCGTCCGGCGGCCATGGATTTGCCGCCAATCCAGATTTTGCCGCCTAAAAAAGTGCCAGTGGTTAAAATGACGGCTTTAGCGGCGAAACAAGTGCCGAAATAGGTTTCTACCCCTAAAACTTGCTCATTTGCCCCTAAAATCAGGTCTGTGGCCATGCCTTCCCGAATAACCAGATTGGCTTGGGTTTCGACGATACCTTTCATCACTGCCGCGTATTCCCGTTTATCGGTTTGGGCGCGTAGGGCCCAGACTGCCGGTCCGCGAGAGGCATTAAGAACCCGTTTTTGCAGATAGGTGCGGTCGGCCATTTTGCCAATTTCGCCGCCTAAAGCGTCCACTTCGTGGGTTAATTGGGATTTAGCCGGACCACCGACGGCGGGGTTACAGGGTTGCCAGGCGATTTTATCGAGATTAAGGGTGAGGAGAAGGGTACGACAACCGAGACGGGCGCAAGCTAGGGCCGCTTCACAGCCGGAATGGCCCGCCCCGACGACGATGACATCAAATTCGTCTTGAAAGTCTGCGGCTGAGGAGAAAGTCATAAGCTGTTCGTAATTTAAATTGCTTGTTGAGACGAGGCAAAAGGCAAGAGGCAAAAGGCAACAGTAAAGGGATTGGGGGAGGTTCGGCTAGTCTAAGAATAAGCGGTTTAAATGCGTCTTAGCTTACTCGATCGAGGGGAAAATTAATTAATCAGGCTAATATTCTAGCAATTTTTCTGAGTTTTCCCCCCAATGTAATACAAGAATACTAACTAAAGTCATTGACTAACACCAAAGCGATCGCATAAATCTAAAAACAATCTATATAATCCCTATTTACCCTTGCCTTTTCAGGGCATTACTGGCTAAGTATTATAGGTGCTTATGATATCTTCACGATCGTTTAAAGATTATAATCATGGATTTACTTGCCAATCCCGTTGCTTTGTCGCGGATACAATTCGCCATCACCGCTATTTTTCATATGCTTTGGCCGGTGTTAACCACTGGTATGGGCATCTATCTAGTCATTGTCGAAGGATTATGGCTAAAAACCCGCAATCCGGACTACTATCATCACGCTCGCTTCTGGTCAAAACTCTACATTCTCAATTTCGGCATTGGAGTTGCTTCTGGTTTACCGATGGCTTTTCAGTTTGGTATGAATTGGGCGCCTTTTTCGGAAGCAGTGGGGGACTTTTTCGGAACTATCCTCGGTTTCGAGGGAACCATGGCCTTTATGCTAGAGGCTAGTTTTCTGGGAATTATGCTGTTTGGTTGGGGACGAGTTCCCCCGTTAATTCACTTCCTAGCGACAATTCTCGTCGCTTTTGGGGCTAATCTTTCCACTTTCTGGATTTTAACCGCTAATTCTTGGCTGCAAACCCCCGCCGGTGGCATCTTCGTGGATGGTAAATTTATCGTTCAGGATTACCTACAAGCGATTCTCAATCCCTTCATGGTTAATAGTTTCCTGCATATGTTTTTCGCTACTCTGGAAACTTCTTTATTCGTCATTGGTGGGATTAGTGCTTGGTATTTGCTCAATAAACGTCACATTAGCTTTTTTAGTCGTTCTCTCAAAATTATTCTTACTCTAGCGATTGTTATCGCCCCCTTGCAAATTTTTGTCGGTCATCTTAGTGCCGAACAAGTGTATCACTATCAACCGGCTAAATTAGCCGCCATGGAAGCGCAATGGGAAACCATTCCTGCGGGAGAAACTGCCGGTTGGAGTTTGGTTGCTTTACCCAAGGATAAAGCGGAGACAAATAGCTGGGAAGTGAAGATACCTAATGCTTTGGGTTATCTTTTGGAATTAAAACCCAAGTTATCGGAACCTGTTCTCGGCTTAAAAACGTGGAAATACGAAGACAGACCGCACATGGTGGGGCTAATCTATTATTCCTTCCGGATTATGGTCGCTATCGGTCTTTTTCTCGCGTCTTTAATGGCTGTAACTGTCGGGCAATGGCTGCGCGGTCAATTATCTAACGAAAAAATCGACAGTCAAAAATGGTTACTACGCGCTTGGGTTTTTGCAGCCCCTCTGGGTTATCTTGCGGTTGAAACCGGTTGGATTGTCCGTTGTGTCGGTCGTCAACCCTGGACGGTTTACAATCAAATCCGGACGGTGGATGCTGCTTCTAAACTGCCCGCAGGCGAGATTTTAACTTCTTTAATCGGAATTACAGCGATTTATGTCGTTTTCTTGGTTTCTGCTCTCTATTTCGGCAGTCTTATTATCCGTCAGGGACCAAATCTTAACTTACCACTGCCGGGGACTCAAGAGGAAAAAGTGACCTCACAGGAGGTTAGTTCTCGTTCCCTGGAAACGCAACAATAGGAGGAACTATGGAACCGTTACAGTATTTTTTGCCGCAAATTTGGTTTTTTATTCTGGGTTTATTCCTGTTTCTCTACGTCCTCCTCGATGGTTTTGACTTGGGAGTGGGAATTCTTTCCCTGACTTCCTCCTCCGAGAAGCGTCGCAGTATTTTAATGACCAGTTTGGGCAATGTTTGGGATGCTAACGAAACTTGGATTGTTTTGATGGGGGGTTCCCTGTTTGGGGCGTTTCCCCTAGCTTACGGGACAATTTTAAACGCTTTATACCTGCCAGCAGTGATTATGGTGGTGGGGCTGTTATTTCGGGCTGTTTCCTTCGAGTTTCGTGAACATTCTCGTCGCAAGTTGTTCTGGAATTATGCCTTCGGACTCGGCAGTTTTTTGGCCGCTTTGGGGCAAGGATTCGCCCTCGGTGCGGTTTTTGAGGGCATTAAGGTGGATGAATTGGGTCATTTTGCCGGCGGCCCCTTTGATTGGTTAACATGGCGATCGATTCTAGTGTCTCTAACTTTAATCCAAGCTTATGTTTTAGTGGGTTCCACTTACCTAATTCTGAAAACTACGGGTAATTTACAGGAAGTTCACTATAAAACGGCAAAAATTGCCGCTATTACCACTTTTATCGGTGCTATCTTTATCACTATCAGTACGCCGCTGCTTTCCGACCATATTCGTCAGCGTTTATTTGACCCTCGACTAATTTACATCTTTATCCTCATCCCGATTTTAGCTGTGGTCTTACTGGGTTTATTACTGCGGAGTTTGCAACTAAAGGAAGAAAACACCCCGATGGTCTGGACAGTATTGCTGTTTATGCTCTCTTTTATCGGTTTGGGATTGTTGATTTTTCCCGATATTATTCCCCCGTCCGTGACAATTTATCAAGCGGCGGCCGCCCCTAGTTCTTTGGTGTTTATGCTGACTTTTGTGGGTTTTTTAATCCCAATTTTACTAGCCTATACGGTTTATAATTACATCGTTTTTCGGGGGAAAATTACTGCTGAATCCTACGGAGAATAGATGACGTTGCAGATTTGAGTTATCAATCTTCTTCGGTGGGATTTTTAAGGGGAAACTCTCTAAGCTGTTGGTAATTTAAATTGTTTGTTGAAAGGAGGCAAGAGGCAATAGTAAAGGGATTGGGGCAGAGTGAGCGCATCTTAACAATCCTTGACAAAATGAACTTTATGTGAGTTGCTTGCCCAGAGAGCGATTTAGGCATATTTGAGGAGAATTAGCCATCTCAATTGTTAAGCAAAAATCGACCCATTTGGTCGATTTCGTAACTATTCTGATTGACTGGTATCACCTGAAATGCCCATGGGGATCACAAAATTGGCCAATTGTCAATAGCTTTTGAGATGCTCTCACCCTGCATCTACGGTAATATGGACGTTTACGACCAGCGATGCTAGGGTCAAGCTGAAACATCTTTATCCTGTGTTTAAGGAGGAGGAATCGGGAGAATCTATTGCAATAAATTAGCTGAAACAGTCCACTACCTTTCTACCTTTCCTGAATTTTTACCCGTTTGTTTAATTGATTCATAGCCAAAGAAATCACCAGATTAAAGAATAAATAGGTGGCCATAACTACTATTAACATTTCCACTGCTTTTCCTGTTTGATTAGCGATGGTACTAGAGATAGCATAAATATCATTATAACCAATAGCGATCGCTAAACTAGAGTTTTTAACAAGGTTTAAACATTCATTAGTTAAAGGAGGAATAATCACTGGCAAAGCTTGGGGAAAAATTACTAATCTCATCACTAATAAAGGTTTTAATCCCAAGGCTTTAGCTGCCTCCCATTGTCCCCGATTAACTGATTGAATCCCCCCCCGTACCGTTTCCGCAATAAAGGCAGCTGTATAAACAGTTAAACCGATTAGGAGAGTAGCAAACTCAGAAGAAAGATGTAAACCGAAGTCAATATTTTGATTAAGAGGATTAACTTGGGGACTTTGCCATTGTAAACCCCAGATTAGAGGAATTATAACTAGGAGTAGTAAGCTAGTTAGATATAAACTAAGTTTATTTTTTAGGGATAAAAATACTGAGAGAATTATTCCTAAAATCATTATAGCTAAGGCTAACCATGTCCTGAAACTATTGGCGGGAAAAGGTAAATAGACTCCTGAGTTATTTAAAAATACACTGCCAAAAAACTCTAGAGATTCCTCAATTTTCGGCAGTTTCAGAAATACAGCAAAATACCAGAAAAATAATTGTAATAATAAAGGAGTATTGCGAATAGTTTCCACATAAATTGTTGCCAACTGACGAATTAACCAATTATCGGACAAGCGACCTAACCCGATGACTATTCCCAGACTAATCGCCAAAAATATGCCAGTAATCATAATACGGAGGGAATTAACTAATCCCACCAAAAGAGCGCGAAAATAGGTATCGGTGGGACTGTAGGAAATAGGAGAGTCACCAATCGCAAAAGAGGCTGGTCGGTCAGGATCAAAGAGAAAGCCAAAGCCAAAACTTAAGCGTAAGCGTTGGAAATTAATCACTAAATTGCGACCAAAAAACCAGAAAATTAGACAGACAATTAGCAGAATAATTACCTGTAGAAAAATCTTCTGAAATCGATCATCATACCAAAAAGAATTTTTTTGAGGTAAGGTCATAATGGGTTCATCTAAATTTTGTCGAAATATCTATATTACATTTGGGCGCACGCGATGCGCCCCTACCATTGGCGCGATAATATTATTGTAGGGGCGAATGGCATTCGCCCTCTTTTAATAACTTCTGCTGCTAACCTATATGTGAGAGAAAGTTGCAAAGATAAGATGCACCCAGTCATATTGATTGGATAATTGTTAATTTTTCACAAAAGAAATCGGTGACTTTTGGCCACCGATTGAGAAAATCAAAAAATATTTAGATAACTCCGAGACGGGAGAGACCGAGGATGACACCGGCGCCGAGGACATGACCAAAACTGGTAGTACCCAGTAAAGCGCCTAATCCCATACCACCGAATAAAGCGGGAGAAGGTAAAGCAGGACCGACATTTTGTTGTTTAATAGTCGCTTTACCGAAAGCAATAGCGAGAATATTGCAGATAATCATGACAATCGCCACTTTGGGACTCCATTCGCTGGAACCTTGTACGGCGGTGGCGGCCATTAATAGGGTTGAGTACATTGAAATTCTCCTGAACAGGTCGTTTTAAGTTTTTAATCTTAAAGGTAGTTTTCACCCCACATCACGGCCTGTTGCAATACTTAATAATCAAAAGCAGAGGAGTCAACCATACAGCCAATTCGTCTCCACTTCTGAACTACTCGCTTAGTACAAATTCAAGTTTAAGCCTACTTCTCTAGCGAAGACGGCTAATCCTTTCTTTTCAATGGTTTTGATGGCTTTGGTGGAGATGCGTAGTTTTACCCAACGGTTGCCTTCCGACCACCAAACTCTTTTCCATTGTAGGTTAGCTTCTTGTAATTTTTTGGTGCGACGGTGGGAGTGGGACACCGCATAGGCGTTATTGGCCTTTTTCCCCGTCATAGTACAGACTCTAGACATAATTTACTCCTGTGCGATCGATGTTTGTCAATAGTCAACCTTTCTAGTTTAACTCAAATCTCGCCAGAAGTCCTCCCTTCCCCCTGGGTGAAGTGAACGGAAATAAATTTAACAGCAAGTGGGGGGATTAAGAATAGGTTTTAAATAGTTTCTATTATTCTAGTTAATTCATTTTTATTTTTCCACAATTTTACTTGAAAATCTTGGTATATTTTGGCGATAAAAGGGGCTTGATTACCTTGGGTTATTTTTTCAATTTTATCGATTGTTTCGACAAAAATATTAATCATGGTTTGACGAGGTAAGTTACCAGAAACTAGAACAAATACTTGAGCCTGATAACGTGCTATCTGTTGAACTTCTAAAATATTTCTACCAATGTTTACATCTTTAGTTAATACTATCCATCCTCTTTGACTCACAATAGGTAGCCACTCCGTATCCGGTGCATCTGGGGCAAAATGGGCATGATGAAATTCAATTTTAACCCCTATTTCTTGCAAAGCTTCACCGATAGATTTTCCTAAAGCGCGGTCGATAAAATAGGTGTATTGATAGGTCATGCCGCTTGCCAATTGGACTCGAATAAAATCGCTTTTTCAATTTGCCAAGGTTGACAATTATAATCATTGGCAATATCTTCTATAGAGTCCCCCACATCATAAAGTTCTGTGACAATTTTAGTGGGAATTCCTGTTCCTGTGATCACGGGTTTTCCGAAGGAAATATTCGGGTCTATCTTTAGGACTTTATCGCTGAAGTCTTGCCCATTTATGTCGATAGTGGGAAAAAGCCGTGTGGCGATATCTTGTTCATCCCATTCAATACGAGTTAAGAGATTATTTAAGAATTGTTTCATCGTCAATTGTCCCGAACGGGAGGCATTAATTAAATGTTCAAATTGTTCGATAAAAAGGTCAATTCCATCGGTACTAAATTGTTTTTGAACCAGAGGATGATCGGTGTTAAATTGTTCACTAATATAGTCTAGGGCAAGTCTAACTTTATCGAGAGGGATGTTATGAACTGTGCGAATAACTCTTAAAACGTGCGCTTCCACTAAGTTAGTAAAGGAAAGTTGCGGAATATTCGGATTAGGCCGTTGAATGAGGGGTAAAAACTCTTTTTGTCCTTTTTTTGTCGGGTAGGTGCGTCCTCGTACCCACGTTCTCAGAGTGGGTAAAGGAATATGGAGATAGCGCGCAGTATCGGCTATAGTATAGGTGGGAACATGGTAGAGATGCTCTAGAGATAAGGGAGATGATACTTTGACCATCGTTAATATTTTGGTGAAGTTTTTGGGATGAGATTATCGCCTATCGATTATCTCATTTTAGCTGATTTTGATATCCTTGAGGATAGGGATAAAGTAGGATGAGGGCATCTCAGTGGACATTGGGGCCAAATGAGGTTATATTTTATCTATAGGAGAACGTTTGTATGTCGCAACGATAATGAGTAACTCACTGCCAAAATATCTAGAGGAAATCGCGGGAATTTATCAACAGGGTAACGCCACAGAACACAGTTATCGTCCTGCTTTAAAAAAATTAATTGAATCCCTAAATAATAACCTACAAGCTCTCAATGAACCGAAAAGGATTGCTTGTGGCGCTCCGGATTTTGTGATTAATCAGGGTATGGTAGAAATTGGCCATCTGGAAGCAAAAGATATCGGAACTTCTCTCAAAAAGGTTGAAAATACTCCCCAAATAAAACGTTATTTACAGGCTTTGGGTAATTTAATTATCACCGATCATTTAGAATTTCGTTGGTATGTATCGGGAGAATTGCGTCTATCAGCGTCCGTGGCAACTCTTAATCAAAAAAAGCAAATTAAACCTGATTCCCAGGGTATTTTACAAGTAGAACAACTGTTCTGTCAATTTTTCCTCTCAAAAGTTATTCAGATAACAACACCGCGAGAATTAGCGAAAAAAATGGCCGCTTTAGCGCAGTTAATTCGAGATGCAATCGGCCAAGCTTTAAAAGATCAAGATTGCGGGGGAATGTTGCGGCAACAATTACAATCTTTTCAACGAGTTTTAATTAGTGATCTCAATGAAGCGCAGTTTGCGGATATGTACGCACAAACAATTTGTTATGGTTTATTCGCAGCACGCTGTAATACGGATCAAATAAGTTCTTTTTCTAGGGAAACGGCAGCATTTCGACTACCGAAAACTAACCCTTTTTTGCGGGGAATTTTTCATCAAATTGCTGGTACAGAATTAGATGAGCGGATTACTTGGGCCGTGGATACTCTAGCGACTATTTTACAACAAACGGACATGGAGGGGATTCTCGGCAGCTTTGGAAAACGCACGCGCAAACAGGATCCTGTGGTTCACTTTTATGAGACTTTTTTAGCAGAATACGATAGTAAAATGCGTGAGTCTAGGGGGGTTTATTATACCCCTGAACCCGTGGTTTCTTACATGGTTCGCAGTGTGGACTATATTCTAAAAAATAAATTTCAGATTCCTAAAGGTTTAGCCGATGCCAAAAAAATTACGATTAAGCATCCTAATAATAGCCAAGAAACTCAGGAAGTACACCAAGTTTTAATCCTCGATCCTGCTGTGGGAACTGGCACTTTTTTACACTCGGTTATCGACCATATCTATGATAGTTTTCGTCAACAGCAAGGGATGTGGTCTAGTTATGTTAGTAAACATTTATTACCCCGTCTCTTTGGGTTTGAGTTACTGATGGCTCCCTACACCGTGGCACACATGAAATTAGGTTTACAACTTCAGGAATTAGGCTATGATTTTAGTGCTGATGAACGCTTGGGAATCTATCTCACCAACACCCTACAGGAAGCTTTTCAAATTCCCCCTGCTGATGGTTTTTTAAATCGCATTCGCGATGAAGCAGAGTCAGCGCAAGGTGTTAAGCAAGAACATCCTGTTATGGTGATTATTGGTAATCCTCCCTACTCTGGACATTCCGTAAATACAGGAGAATGGATTAAGGAATTATTGAAGGGAAAAGATATTATTTCTGGAGAAAAAACTGCTAGTTATTTTGAAGTAGATGAGCAACCTTTAGGCGAAAAAAATCCCAAATGGTTAAATGATGATTATGTCAAATTTATTCGCTTTAGTCAATGGCGCATCGAGAAAACTGGTTATGGAATTTTAGCTTTTGTTACTAATCATGGTTATTTGGATAACCCAACTTTTCGGGGAATGCGTCAAAGTTTATTAAAAACTTTTGATGATATTTATATCCTCGATTTACACGGCAATAGTAAGAAAAAAGAAGTTTGTCCCGATGGTTCACCGGATCAAAATGTGTTTGATATTCAGCAAGGTGTAGCTATTGGTATTTTTATTAAATATCACAATACTTCTTCAAATTTAGCTAAAGTTTATCATGCTGATTTATGGGGTAAAAGAGAGATGATTGAGAATCAAGTTATTGTCGGTGGTAAGTATCACTGGTTAGAGGAAAATGATCTTTATTCTACTTCTTGGCAAGAATTACAACCTGATTCTCCTTTTTATCTATTTAAACCTCAGAATATTAATCTGCGCTCAGAATACGATCAATTTTGTAAAATTACTGAAATTATGCCAGTGAATGTCTTAGGATTTCAGACTCACCGAGATAATTTTGCTATAGATTTTGACAAAGATAAGATAACTAAAAGATTTCAAGAACTAAGAGAAAATAATTTTTCTAATGAAGATTATACTACTAAGTATGATATTAAAGATAACCGAGATTGGAAATTAAATAGAGTTCGTCAATCAATTCGTTTAGATGATCAATGGCAAAATAAAATAACTACTTGTCTCTATCGTCCTTTTGACCAGCGTTATTGTTATTATAGTGATTTGATCATGGACAGACCTAGACGAGAGTTAATTGATCATGTCTTGGGAAAAGAAAATTTATGTTTACTAGCTATTAGACAAATGCAAGATAAAGTTATATATTCTCATATACTTGTGTCTAAAGTTCCAGCTATTGATAGAAGTTTTGCTTGTTCAAGAGGCGCAGCTTCAGTATTCCCCCTTTATCTTTATCCAACCAATACCCCAACCTTATTTGACACAGAACCAACCAACTCGCCAAATGGTCGCCGTCCTAATCTAGCGCCAGAATTTATTAAAGAACTTTCGGCAAAACTTGACTTAGAATTTATCAGTGATGGCAAAGGAGACGAAAAGAAAACCTTTGGACCGGAAGACATTTTTAACTATATCTATGCTGTCTTTCACTCTCCCCAATATCGCCAACGTTACGCCGAATTTTTAAAGATAGACTTTCCTCGTGTTCCTCTCACCAGTAATCAAGAACTATTCTGGGAATTAGTCAAAAAAGGTGACAGATTAGTGCAGTTACACCTGATGAAAGCAACGGGAAAAGAAATTAGTAGCTATCCCGTGGCGGGTTCTAATCTAGTCGAACAGGTGAAATATAACGAAAATAAACAACAAATTTCGATTAATTATGACCAGTATTTTGCGGGGATTCCGCCCCAAATTTGGAACTTTTATATCGGCGGTTATCAAGTGTGTCAGAAGTGGCTAAAAGACCGCAAAGGTCGCCACCTTAGCTACGATGACCTAGAACATTATCAACAAATTATCTCCATTTTGGCAGAATCGATCGCAATTATGGAAACTATAGATATAATTATCAATAAATATGGTGGTTTCCCCTTTAGTTAAGCCACCATTGAGAGAAGATTAACTTAATTTTTGCCCACTGGCAAGAGTCCCTGTTCACCGATAAATGATTCTCTACTCCCAACCAGAGTGATACAATTGTTAACACCACAGACCAAGAGCCAATCGAAGCGAGAGAATAAAAACTGCTATGTTAAAAGCCCTACTCGGAGACCCCAACGCCCGCAAAATTAAAAAATTTCAGCCCCTCGTCACCGAAATCAACCTGCTGGAAGAGGATATTAAAAACCTGTCCGATGAGGAATTAAGGGGCAAAACCAGCGAATTTAAGGAAAGATTGGACAAAGCGAGAAATTATGACGAAAGAGAAGAGATTCTCGAGGAAATCCTCCCCGAAGCTTTCGCCATTGTCCGGGAAGCGGGAATCCGAGTCTTAGGGATGCGTCACTTTGACGTGCAGTTATTGGGGGGAATGGTACTGCACAAAGGACAAATCGCCGAGATGAAAACCGGGGAAGGAAAAACCCTGGTTGCCACACTCCCCGCTTATTTGAATGGATTGACCGGAAAAGGGGTTCACGTCGTCACCGTTAACGATTATCTCGCCCGTCGTGACGCGGAATGGATGGGGCAGGTACATCGCTTTTTAGGGTTAAGTGTGGGACTAATTCAAGCCGGCATGAGTCCAGAAGAAAGAAAGAAAAATTATGCCTGTGACATCACCTACACCACTAACAGCGAACTCGGCTTTGATTATCTGCGCGATAACATGGCCACAGTGATGGGGGAAGTTGTCCAAAGACCCTTTAACTACTGCGTTATCGACGAAGTGGACTCCATTCTTATCGATGAGGCCAGAACTCCATTAATTATATCAGGAGCGATCGATCGGCCTACAGAAAAATATATTCTCGCCGCCGAAATCGCCAAGCAATTAGTGCGCCAAGAAGTAGAAGACGGACCGGGAGACTACGAAGTTAACGAAAAAGACCGTAACGTTTTAATGACCGATGAAGGCTTTAAAAAAGCGGAAGAACTATTAGAAGTTACCGATTTATACGACCAAGAAAATCCCTGGGCGCACTATATTTCTAACGCTATTCGTGCCAAAGAACTCCAGAAAAAAGACGTTAACTATATCGTCCGCAGTGGTGAAATTGTTATTGTTGATGAGTTCACGGGACGGGTATTACCGGGGCGACGTTGGGGTGATGGTTTACATCAGGCAGTGGAAGCTAAGGAAGGGGTAGAAATTCAACAGGAAACCCAAACCTTAGCCACGATTACCTATCAAAACTTTTTCCTACTCTATCCGAAATTATCCGGCATGACCGGGACGGCCAAAACCGAAGAAACGGAACTAGAAAAAGTCTATAACTTGCAAGTAACAATTATTCCCACTAACCGCGTTTCTCGTCGGCAAGATTTAGCCGATGTGGTCTATAAAAATGAACAGGCAAAATGGAACGCCGTCGCCGAAGAATGTCAACAAATGCACGAACAGGGTCGCCCGGTTTTAGTTGGTACCACCAGTGTGGAAAAATCGGAAGTGCTTTCGCTGTTATTACAGGAAAGAAAGATTCCCCATAACTTACTTAATGCTCGTCCAGAAAACGTGGAAAGGGAATCGGAAATCGTCGCCCAAGCAGGCCGGGCTGGAGCCGTAACTATTGCCACAAACATGGCAGGACGGGGAACCGATATCATCCTCGGTGGTAACTCCGATTATATGGCCCGATTGAAAATTCGCGAGTATTTAATGCCGAAATTAGTTATGCCCGAAGATGACAATTTGGCTTTTAGTTTACCCAGTTTAGGAGAACGCAATCGCCCCCAAGGATTCGCTCCGGGTAAAAAGAAAAAAAACTGGCGTGCCTCGGCGGAAATTTTTCCCACCGAGTTACCGAAAGAGGTAGAAAATACCCTGAAAGAAGCGGTTAAATTTGCCGTTGATACCCACGGAACTCAAAGTTTACCGGAATTAGAAGTGGAAGAAAAAATCGCCATTGCAGCCGAAAAAGCTCCCACGGATGACCCGGTTATTCAAAAGTTACGCGAAGTCTATAAATTAATTCGCAAAAGTTATGAAGATTACACAGGTAAAGAACACGATGAGGTAGTAGAAAGGGGCGGACTGCACGTTATCGGGACGGAACGCCACGAATCCCGCCGTATTGACAACCAATTGCGAGGCCGGGCGGGCAGACAGGGCGACCCCGGTTCCACACGCTTCTTTTTAAGCCTAGAAGACAATTTATTGCGGATTTTTGGTGGCGACCGCGTGGCGGGTTTAATGGATGCCTTCCGGGTGGAAGAAGATATGCCCATTGAATCGGGAATGTTAACTCGTTCCCTGGAAGGCGCGCAAAGAAAAGTGGAAACCTTCTATTATGATGCCCGGAAACAGGTGTTTGAATACGACGAGGTGATGAATAATCAACGGCGTGCTATTTATGCCGAACGTCGTCGGGTTTTGGAGGGGATGGACCTAAAAGAACAGGTGCTGCAATACGCCGAAAAAACCATGGATGAAATCGTCACGGCTTATATTAATCCCGAACTGCCAGCGGAAGAATGGGATTTAGAAAAACTGATTAGTAAATCTCAGGAATTCGTCCATCTGTTGGCAGATATTACCGCTAAAGATGTCGAAGATATGAGTGTTAATGATATCAAGATGTTCCTACACGAAGAAGTTCGCAAAGCTTACGAAATTAAGGAACGTCAAGTGGATAATATTCGCGCTGGTTTAATGCGCGATGCCGAACGTTATTTTATCCTGCAACAAATCGATATGTTATGGCGCGAACATCTGCAAGCTATGGAAGCTTTACGCGAGTCGATTGGTTTACGCGGTTACGGTCAAAAAGACCCCCTAATTGAGTATAAACAGGAAGGCTACGAGATGTTTTTAGAAATGATGATTGATATCCGTCGCAACGTGGTTTATTCCATGTTCCAATTCCAACCGCAAGGACAACCCCAAGCAGTGGCTAGTGAACAGTAAAAACTAAAAGTTGGTTTAAATTGGGGAGAATTGGCTAAGGCCGATTCTCTCATTTTTTTCTACCGAGAAATCAGTCACCCACAATCCACACTAGGACTAAAATTATCAGTCCGATTACTCCATAGGACAGCAACGACCCCAAAGAATTGAGGATTTGTATGGGAAAATGAATCAAAATTTGGTAAGTAAAATCCGTAACTGCCAGCAAGGCAGTGAAAAATATAGTCACAAGTGTTATCATAAGTAAGTAGGATAAAATTAACTTTTTGGTTAGGATAGGCAAAAGGCAAGAGGCAAAAGGCAAGAGGTGGTTAGATATGTGTAATTAATTGTGTTTAGTTAGTTCTTACCTAATATCTTCTCAATCTGATAGAATAAATCTCTATCCTTTGCGGGAATCGGCAGTGGATAGTCAGAACTTAGGAGATTATCCCCAAGAAAATTCTAACGCAATTTGGGTGCATCTCACATTTGCAGAAACACCGACAATGAGGACTGCTCTATGAATATTCGTATTGGTAACGGCTATGATATCCACCGATTGGTAACAGGAAGACCTTTAATTTTAGGAGGAGTAGAAATTGCCCATACTGTCGGTTTATTGGGTCACAGTGATGCAGATGTCTTAACCCACGCTATCATGGATGCCATGCTAGGGGCGCTTAGTTTAGGCGATATCGGTCATTATTTTCCCCCCACAGACCCGCAATGGCAAGGGGCGAATAGTTTAAAATTATTAGAGCAAGTTAATCAGTTAATTATCGATAAAGGTTGGCAGATTAATAATATTGATTCGGTAATTGTTGCCGAAAAACCGAAAATGAAACCCCACCTTAATGCGATGCGAGCCAAGTTAGCAGCAACTCTCAAGATTAATCCTGACCAAGTGGGAATTAAAGCCACTACTAACGAACAATTGGGACCAGTGGGACGAGAAGAAGGTATCGCAGTTTATGCCGTGGTTTTATTGGTTAAGGAATAAGTAATTAGTAAGAATTAGCTCAAATTAAGTATCCTAAACCTATGAATATAGACACAAAAATCTTAGAAACTGTCGAAGCAATGCCAGAGTTATTAAAAATAGAGCTGCTGCACTATGCTGAATATTTGATGGCCAATTATCAATCAGATGTTATTATAGAGAAACCTTCTTTTAGGAAACGTCGTTCAGGAATTTTACAAGGTACATTTACCTTACCTTTGTCCGATGACTTTGATGAGTCTTTGGAAGATTTTCAGGAATATATGTGATGACATCTTTTCTTCTGGATACTCATACTTTCATCTGGTTAACTGGAAACGATCCTAACTTGCCTGATAATCTTCGGGAGGAAATTGATTTTGCTCCTGAAGTTTATGTTAGTATTGTTAGTCTCTGGGAAATCGCAATTAAGTTAAATTTAGGTAAGTTAGCCCTACAAAAAAGTTATGAAACCATTGAAAATAAACTAGAAGCATCAGATATAACCTTACTGTCCATATCATTTTCTGATACTCTAAAAATTTGTACTTTACCCTTGCATCACCGGGATCCATTTGATAGAATGCTAATTGCTCAGTCTCTAAACAGATGCCTAATTCTAATTAGTAAAGATACTAAATTTGATGCTTATAATGTACCAAGAAAATGGACATAATACCCCGTTCGGCTCAATTCTATTCAAGATGAGAGCAAGATAAATTTCCTAATTACCCATAGATTTCTAACATTCATTCATTGCTAAATTTTCTCTATGACTGCCATTATCCAACAAATAAAAGAGCGTTTTTCCCAATCCCTAGTTAAATCCTTTGGGGAAAAATTCGCCGCTAATGATCCTCTAATTGTGGCCGCTAGTAACCCCCGTTTTGGCGATTATCAATGTAATATTTCCCTCTCTTTAGCCAAAGAATTAAAACAAAAACCGCGGGAAGTAGCGGCAACTTTACTAAAAAATCTAGAGATAGATGATCTCTGTCAACCCCCCGAAATTGCCGGACCTGGTTTTATCAATCTTACCCTTAAACCTAGTTATCTAGAAACTCAATTAAAAGACCTAATTACTGACAACCGTTTAGGAGTTGCCACTGCTAACCCCAGTCAAAAAATTATTGTCGATTTTTCCAGTCCCAATATTGCCAAAGAAATGCACGTCGGTCACTTGCGATCGACTATAATTGGTGATTGTATTGCTCGGATTTTGGAATTTCGTCATCATCAAGTAATTCGTCTTAATCACGTCGGGGATTGGGGTACTCAATTCGGGATGTTAATCACCTATCTACAAGAAGCTTATCCTAGTGCTTTAACCCAAGCAGATGCCCTTGATTTAGGGGATTTAGTTAGCTTTTATAAAAAGGCGAAAATTCGTTTTGATGAAGACGAAAACTTTAAAGAAACTGCCCGCCAAGCTGTAGTAAAATTACAGTCGGGTGATCCTCAAAGTCGTCAAGCATGGCAGTTACTTTGTCAACAATCACGACGGGAATTTCAGAAAATCTATGATATTCTCGATATAAAACTGACGGAAAGGGGTGAATCTTTTTATAATCCCTACCTTGAGGCAGTAATCAGAGAATTAGATCAACAGGGATTGCTAACAGAAGACAACGGCGCTTTATGCGTCTTTCTCGATGGTTTTACCAACAAAGAGGGGGATCCTCTGCCCCTAATTGTCAAGAAATCCGACGGCGGTTATAATTACGCTACCACCGATTTAGCGGCAATTTGTTATCGAGTGCGGCAAGATAAAGCCGAAAGAATAATTTATGTTACCGATGCTGGACAAGCTAACCATTTTGCCCAAGTATTTCAGGTGGCTAAAAAAGCGGGATTTTTACCCGATAATGTAGCAGTAGTTCACGTCGCTTTTGGATTAGTTTTAGGGGAAGATGGTAAAAAATTAAAAACTCGTTCCGGGGAGACGGTAAAATTACAAGAATTACTTGATCAAGCGATCGCCTGTTCCCTAGCTGACTTAGAAAAAAGACTAGCAAGCGAGGAAAGAGAAGAAACTGGCGATTTTATCGCTAAGACTGCCGAAACTGTCGGTTTAAGTGCCGTTAAATACGCCGATCTCAGCCAAAATCGCAATAGTAACTACGTTTTTAGTTACGACAAAATGCTCAATCTGCAAGGCAACACCGCCCCCTATATGCTGTACGCTTACGCTAGGGTCCAGAGTATCAGTCGCGAAGGTGGTATTAATTTTCAGGATTTAAGTGCCAATTCACCGCTAATTCTCAAGGATGAAAGCGAATTAATTCTGGCTAAACAATTACTGCAACTGCCAGAAGTAATTAGTGCAGTGGAAGAGGATTTATTACCCAATCGTTTATGTGATTATCTTTATGAACTCAGTAAAAAGTATAATCGTTTCTACGAGAATTGTCCCGTTCTGAAAGCAGCAGAACCGATTAAAACCTCTCGTTTAGTTTTGTGTGATTTAACGGCAAGAACCCTAAAATTAGGCTTATCTCTCCTGGGAATCCCCGTTTTGGAAAGAATGTAAATCAGTAATCAGTAATCAGTAATCAGTAATCAGTTATCAGTTATCAGTAATCAGTTATCAGTTATCAGTTCACCGTTTACTATTCACAGCAAAAAACTCCCCAATTTCCAATTCATAATTCATAATTCCCACACCCTACACCCCACACCCCACACCCCACACCCCTTGTATTGCGTATCTTTGACAAAACTGGGTGCTATTTTATACCCAGAAAAAGTGTACTATGCTGACGTTAAAAAACCTGAGTTTTTGCTAACCTAGAAATAGCTCTAATCAGAGCCAATATTTTTGGGCGAAGCTTAGAGATTAATCTAGTTAAACTGACTCATGACGTTATCTTATTGTCGTCTGTTGCCTATTAGCTTTCAGGTGATAACTCGGAGACAGGGAATTAGTACAAAAGTTCAAATTTCCTCTCCGCATCCCCAGCGTTCCTGTGTAGTCTTAACGAGTAATTTTATCCCAGAGATGTTATCGTTAAAGCGGTCAAATGTCCGAAAGTCCTAGAGGATTTTAGGGAAAGAGCATTTGCCCTCCCGTAGTCTCAGATAGAACCTTATGAGTCAATCAATTGAAGATAAAGCTATGGCCGATGCTGATGTATCAGATTATACCACAAATAAAATAATTGTCTCTAATTGGATCGCCCCTTGGTCGAAAGGCAATCGGAAAAATCCGTCACCGCAACCAAAATGGGATTTATGGCAACCCCTGCGGCAACGAATCGATCATCTAGAAATCAATACACCTGAACTAGCTCACAAGATTTGTCGTCTAATTCCGGCTCAATGTCCCTTTGCGCGGAAAATTACCCTATTTAGCTGGACAATTCTAGAGATTCCGCCCCTTTGCAAGCTAAATCCCCTCTACGAAAACCTGATGATGTTAAGATTTCGCGCTCTTTCTTACCTTGCCGATGAATGTGGAGAGGATATCGGTGCTTACTGCTAAAATGGGAGAGTGTCTTTAATCGCCACACCTATGGCCATCATCGCTCTGAAAGCTTGGTATCTGGACAAATACGAACCTATCCGCGAGGTTGTCAAACGTCCCCACGACTTGCGCTTAAGTCGCAATAGTCTCTTAAAATCGGGTTTAAGGGCCGATTTTCTCGATGATAGTCTGACGATACAGGGTTCTGTCTGGTTCCAACGCTATCTAGAAGGGGAAAGGGTGGAATTTTACCTCGAAGGTAGTGGCGGTTACGTCATCTCGAATATTGACCTGATTTCCCAAGAAATTTACTTTACTAAACAGGACCTCAGCACTTGGCTGGATCCCGTCATTTATTTTAGCTCCCAAAGCCAATTTAAGGACTCTAGCACCGCTTTAAAAACAGTTTTGACCGAAACCGTCGAAAATCTTAATAAACGCTCCCGTTTGCCCTTAACTATCGAAGAAACGCCTCGAACTGAGGGTAATGTCACCAGATTGAGTGATAGTCAATTACGCCAAATTCGCAAAAGTTTATTATTTATTGCTGATGCTACGGCGATTAGCCAAAAGGAAACGGAATTACTGCCCAGTCCCCTAGTGGGTATAGAATTAGGTTATGCGATCGCTTGTAAACAGGCCGGACAAATTCTGCTAACCTATCAAAATCGGGCGGAATTAAAGGGTAAACTAGCTTTTGACCTGCCAAGCTACCAAAAATTAATTTTCTCAGATCTGAGCGAATTGCGTCTCACTTTTCCGCCTTTAATGGCAACTTTATTACAAAAATTCAATCTGATTAGTTAAAAAAAATGAGTAGAAAAGCTGACGAATACGCAGTACATTTGTTCTTAAGCAGTGGACATCGCGAGGAAGTCCGTTTTTTGACTATCCAAGAATTTCAAAAGTGGTACAGTAATGAATTAGTTCCGAAAGCCGATTCCAGGGATTTTATCAATGTTCCGATCAGAAATATCCAAGGGGAATATATGGTTTTACGTCCAGCTAGTATCGTTGCTATTCGCGTGGAACCCGTCTTTTTTGGCAGTGTGGAAAGAATCTAATTTGTCGTTATCGCTAAAAAAGATAGTTAGATAGGGAGAATTTTAGAGATTATTGATAATTCTCTCAATATCAGCTTGGATTTGATTGCTGACTTTGCCTTGCCAGCGTTCTTTTAATTCCCTTAATCCCACTTCTGCGTATTGACAGATCTTATCTAAAATTTCTTTGCCATCGCTAGGTTGAGGATAGGAATTCTTTTTACAGATAATATAAATTCCTGCGGTTAAAGCTAAAATAACTTCTGGCTCGATTTGACTAATAGTAATTAAATCTTGTCGATTGCTGAGATTGATTCCGTAGATACTTAAGTCTTGTTTAATGGCAAAAGCGGCGGCGAATAAATAGGCATCTACCATGCGCTCAAAGGTTTTATTATCTTTTAGTACCTGTAGATAATTTCTGGAAGTTTCCGAGGCATAAATCTTCAAACTGGGATCGATTCTCTGCATTAGTAATTCTCCATCACTTCAATCACGGAAGCATCTTCATTGGCAGCTAAACGGTGTATTTTAAATATATCAGTAGTGTAGGGAAGCAGCAGATTTAAAAGTGGACTGGGTAGATCGCGATCCGTGGCTAAAATAATCACTTGGGAGTTTAAATTAGGGAGAGAGTTAATAATATTTTTTCGATGTTCTTCGTCTAAATGGCCAAAAGGTGTATCCATAATTAGGGGAACACAATTATCGGTTATTTGATTTAAACCAGTGATAAAAGCAAAAGCTAAAGCTTCCTTTTCTCCCGCACTTAAGACATCGGGATTTAATAATTTTCCTGTGATGGTACGGATTCCTAAAGTGTATTCGGGAGTAATTTCTACTCCTCTATATTCCTCTGGTTTGTTGGTTACTTGTAAATAGCGATCGCTGGTTACTTGATTAATCATTTTTTGGGAATTATCGATATTCCATTCGATTAATTCGTTAGTGGCATTTTTTAAACCTCTGGCCATTTTAACCTGATTAGATAACATCAATGTGGTTTGATTTTCACTAGCTAAAACTTCCACTTCTTTGCGTAAATTTTCTAATTGCTTTTCTTTGATTTCAATGTCCTTTTGCAAGCGTTCGATCTTTTCTTCAATCTCCTTGACTTTTCGTTCCGATTCGTCAACTTTTCGCCAAATATCCCTCACCGAGTCTTGATTTATTCCCGTGGTCTCCTGTTTTAGCTGTTTAATATGTTGATTAATTTCTTCGATTTCTTCTTCTAAAAGATCTCTTTGTAAAAGCAATTGACTATAGTTGCTAAATTTGGCATTATCTCGGATAATTCCCTGTAAATCAATTCTAATTTGGTCTTTTTCTATTCTGGTGGCGTTGTCCACTTCTAGGGACTCCAGTTCGGCAATTTGTTGCAGGATAAAGTCACGAGAATTTTGATCTAAACAACGACCACATAGACAGCTTTCGTCGTCAAGTATTGCTTTTAAAACTGCTGCCGAATTAGTTTTATAGGTGCTTTTTAAGCTAGTAACTTGCAAATCGTCAGCCATTTCCTGCACAAAGTTAATCAGCAAAGGTATCGCAGCTTTTTTTAACCAAGAATCAATAGACTTTTGTAGGTTATTTAACTGAGTTTGTAAACCGATACGCTTTTTCTCTAAGTTATGAATTTCCTCTAATTTTTCTCGCAAACTTTCAATCTGAGCGGCTTTTTCTTGAGCGACTTGGTAGATAAATATAGCATCTTTTTCGCTATCCTTGGCATTTTTAAGCTGACCTTTTTGAAGGTCAATATCTTCTTCTAATTCTCGCAATTGTTGCATCTTATCTCTAAAAGTCTGACTGGTTCCCTCTGCTTTATTTAAACGTTTTTCTAATTCTTGTAAGGCTTTTTCTGTATCATCGCGCAGATTTCTTAATTCCGGGATACCCAAAACTTTTTCAATTGCTTCTTTTGCTTCTTTAGTTTGAGTTATCTGGGTATATTGTTCAATTTTTAAGCCATCAAAACAGAAAAAATCTCGAATAGATTTAGGAAGCAATGCTTCGATATATTCCCTAGAGTTACTTGCTTTTATGGTTCCATCTTCATAAAATAATGCTTCCTCTACGCTGGGATAAGAAGTGATCCCATTATCTTTTAATTTCGCTGTGCGACTGATAAAGTAATTTTTCTCGTTTCTAGTAAAATTTAATTCTACCCGCATTTCTATTGCTGGTGAAGAATCATCCTTACCTCGATAAAAATAGGTTTTCAAAGTCTCTTTAGATACAATATCTCCACCATATAGACACCATAAAATCCCTGTCATCAGAGAAGTTTTACCGTGGCCATTATTACCGAAGATAATCTGAATTTTTCTGTCGGGATGCAGGTTAAAAGTAATATTTTGACTAGGATAACATTTCCAATTGGTTAAGCGAATTTGTTTCAGTCTTAAAGTCATAGAGTTTATTTATTGTGGGGAGTTGGTATATTTTTCGATAAGTTTGACAATTTTAGGTGATAGCTGCCTATTTTTTAGAGTAATTTTTGCTACTTCTAAAGCCATGGCTTCCTTGAGCAGTTGGGGAGGTATCTCATATTTTTGTGCCAGTTCTTCAATTTTAGCAGTTATATCCATGGATTTTCTGGGGGTTGGGGAGTGGGTATTATCTAGTCTTAATGCTTATTTGGTAAGAGATACCTTGATGAGGAGAAATTTTATAACAGATTTGACTAGGTAAGGTCATAGTAACTTACAGCCTTTATCGTAAATATGAAGTATAACCTAATTTGGTATTGACGACCGACTACCCAAAAGGAAAACTTCGTACTTCACCATTAAGATAACTGCTAGAAGCCAATCTACTCTTAACCCTATACAAAAACACCATAAAAGCTAAAATAGATAAGTAAGTAGTTATAATTAAATTGAAGATAGATTTTGCCTCTGATCCCCCCTGCCCCCCTTGATAAGGGGGGTGCCGATAGGAGGGGGGATCTGACAACTTTTAACACCTACCTACTTAGCTGACAGTGATTCTGAACACAATAGCAATATAGACTAAACCGCCTTGTATTACCGTCTTCTTCTTGATTTTAACACCCTAGAAAACGGGTTAATTACCTTAACACCCGAACAAAGTCATTATCTTAAAAAAGTTGTTCGTTTAAAATCCCATGACCGTTTTATTGCCCTAAATGGACAAGGACAAGCGTGGTTAGCGGAAATAATTGATAATTCTGCCCATCTTTTAGAAGCGATAAACGAAACTAGCGAACTACCAGTACAAGTGAATTTAATGGTAGCAATTCCCAAAAATGGCTTTGATGATATTGTTCGGGCTGCCACCGAATTAGGAGTTTATCGGATTATCCCGCTGCTGACAGAACGCGGTTTAGTTAATCCTAGTCCTCAAAAAATTGACCGTTGGCGAAAAATTGCCCGAGAAGCTGTAGAACAATCAGAAAGACAGATTATTCCCATAATCGAAGAACCACAACCATTTTTAGCTATCCTTAAGCGGGGAGCTAACCCACAAACAACTTGTTATATTGGTGTTACCCGTAGAACAGTGGCCCCGCTACTTTCTCAATTGCAAACATCAACCGAGATAACCATGGCCATTGGACCGGAAGGGGGATGGACGGAGACAGAAATAGAACAAGCGCTCGCTGCTGATTTTGTGCCTGTATCACTGGGAAAACGCATTTTGAGAACAATTACCGCTCCCTTAGTGGCTCTTGCTATCATTAACGCCTATTTAGACAGCTAATTGACTATAGTTTTTATGACCAAGACTAGCAATTGAGATAACTGAAATCCTTTCGCTTCTTACCTAAAGCAAGAACTAGCAGCAGTTCCCCCGTGGTCAGATTTTCCCCTTTTTGCCGAATAGCACCCTCACATTCCTCGAAAAAACTCCCCCTAGCGCAACTTTATGACCTCTAGTAGCCCTTCTAACCCCTCTTTTGACTGGTTTAACCCCTCGCCCCAGCAAGACAGCGATTTACTGGCACAAATCGGCTTTATCCCCGGTGTCAAAGAATTTCTCACCCTGCGACAGGTTCACGCCTTGGAACACGCCACCGTCTGGGTATTAAGCGAAATGGCTGCCCGTCGTCAATCGCCTTTTGACCATTCCCCCGCAGATAACGAGGCCCTGGGGGGACTGTCCACCGATAGGGGTTTTTATCTCTACGGACAGATTAATACAAATGAACTGCAAATTGCGGCCAAACAGGCGCTCCGTCGTCTCAAAAATGGCGAGGGGCAATTGGCATTACATCCGCGTTGTGGCACCAATTTATCGGTAACTTTAGCCTTAACCGCCGGCTTAGTCTTAGGAACTCATCTTATCTTCCCCAGAGGTCCGATTTCTCAGTTATTAGGCTTAGGTTTAGCCACTGCCACCGCTTTTCAAATCGGGCCAGATGTGGGAATGTCGGCCCAAAAATACCTGACTACGGCTATTCCCTTTAACTTAACAATCGTTAACATTGCACCAAAGGCAGACCTATGGGGACGTTCGGGGCATTTCGTGGCAGTGGAGTGGCAAGATTTGCAATAAAACTTAAAGTAAAAACCCTTTCGGCAAACTCGCTCTGATTGTAACCTGTTAACTAAACCCTAAAAAAAAACACCTATGCCTGGAATCGAACGCGGAGCCAAAGTTAGAATCAAACGTAAAGAGTCTTACTGGTACAACGATGTAGGAACCGTAGCCAGTGTTGACAAAAGTGGTATCCTCTATCCCGTTATCGTCCGTTTTAACACTGTTAACTACCACGGTTTTAGTGGTAGCGCCGGTGGACTGAATACCAATAACTTCGCTGAAAGTGAATTGGAACTGGTTAAGGCTGCCCCCGCTAAGAAATAAAGCTGACTAAAATTCGGCCTATCCTCACCGACTGACTGACGGGAATTCTCTCTTGTTGGTCGGTTTTTTTTATAGCTATCAGTAATCAGTTATCAGTAATCAGTTATCAGTAATCAGTTATCAGTTATCAGGTGTGAGTTATCAGTAATCAGTAATCAGTTTACTGATATTGCATTTTGGGCGCATCGCTTGCGCCTCAACCATATAAAAACTGAATAATAAATTATCTAAAAGTCGCTTGAACCTTTAGCCAACAAGAGTTAATTAGTTTAATTATCCTAGATAAGTTCTTAAATACTTGACAAAATATATCAAATAATTTATAATATTAGATAACCAAAAATCATGATAATGTGTTATCAACATAATCGGGTTTGAGGTGTTTAAAAATTAGTTTTTCAGTCATCAAATCTGGAATTTATGAGCATTTTAGAACTGATAGAAAAAAGACTAGAAGAAAACTTTGCCCTCCACGAACAATACCTAAACCCCCAGATGGTTAGGGTACTAAAAACGATCGGCTACGATCGCCACTACGTTAAAGCTGAAGGTCCATACCTATTCGACAATCAGGGGGAAAAGTATCTGGACTTACTGAGTGGTTTTGGTGTTTTCGCTCTCGGACGCAATCACCCCAAGATCGTGCAAGCTTTACAAGAAGTATTGACGGCATCATTGCCCAATTTAGTCCAATTGGATGCTTCTATCCTAGCGGGATTGTTGGCGGAACGGTTAGTAGCGATCGCCCCTCCCAGATTAGAACGGGTTTTCTTTGCTAATTCCGGCACAGAAACTGTCGAGGCCGCCATTAAATTCAGCCGCTACGCCACCGGACGCAGCCAAATTGTTTACTGTCAGGGAGGCTACCACGGGTTAACCATGGGTTCCCTTTCCGCTACTGGCGATCCCCATTATCGTGAGGGATTTGGGCCTTTTGTCGCCGATTTTAAGGAAATTCCCTTCGGTGATCTGGCCGCACTCGAAAAAGCTCTAATTAACCAAGACGTAGCAGCTTTTATTACCGAACCGATCCAAGGTCACGGGGTGAGAATTCCCGAACCGAACTATCTCCCCGCAGCAGCGGCCCTTTGTCGTCGTTATGGCACTCTTTTTGTGGCCGATGAAGTGCAGACCGGTTTAGGCCGGACTGGCAAAATTTGGGCTGTGGAACATTGGGGGGTAGAACCGGACATTTTATGTGTTGCCAAGGCTCTTTCGGGTGGTTTTGTGCCAGTGGGAGCGGTTCTCTGTCGTCGCTGGATCTTCGATCGAGTATTCGATCGCATGGATCGTTCAGTGGTTCACGGTAGCACTTTTGGTAAAAATAATCTGGCCATGGCCGCCGGTATTGCCACTTTACAGGTGATTGAGGAGGAAAAATTAGTCGAGCGATCGGCTGTAATCGGTCAACAAATTATCGCAGAACTGCAGCCCCTCGTAGATCAGTACGAATGTTTGCAGGAAGTGCGGGGATTGGGTATGATGATCGCCTTGGAATTTACCGAGCCGAGCAGTTGGTCACTAAAAGCCGCCTGGAAAATGCTAGAAACCGCCAATAAAGGGCTATTTTCCCAGTTAATCGTCGTTCCCCTCTTTACCCGCCATCAAATCCTCTCCCAGGTTTCCGGCCACGGCATGAATATCATTAAGTTTATCCCCCCCCTCACCCTCTCCGATGAGGATTGCCGTTGGCTTGTCACCGCCGTTAAAGATGTGGTCGCTGATGCACACCGCTTCCCTGGGGCCGCTTGGGAATTCGGTAAAACCTTGGCCAGCCAAGCTATCCGCCAAAAAACCGCCAAAAAATAGTTAATATGTCCAGTTTGTTTCATCCCCTCTGCGGTAGTAACCTTAGTACCCTATTACGTTTATTTTTGACCAATGGCGGCATCGATCGCCCCAATTTGGCCCCAGCAACCCTGGCGCTGGCAGTTACCCTGGCGCGACTGCCTTTTTCTACCCTAGAACGAATTTTGATGACAGGGTTTTATGAGCGCCGCGTGCAGGTAAAAGCACCCATTTTTATTGTCGGCTATTGGCGCAGCGGCACGACCCATCTACACAATTTACTCGGTCAATCGGAGCATTTTGGCTATATTTCGCCCCTAGCGGTGGGATTACCCTGGGATATCCTCGGTATCGTCCGCTTATTTCAACCGCTGCTAGAATTGGCCCTACCGAGCGATCGCCATGTGGATAACGTCGCCGTTACTCCCAATTCACCCCAAGAAGACTCGATCGCCCTGGCCAGCATGATCCCCCTTTCCTACTACCATGGTTTATACTTTCCCCAACGTTTTCAGTACCATTTCGATCGAGGGTTTTTTTTTCAAGGCTGCAGCGAGAAAGAAATCGCCAATTGGCAGCGTTGGCATACTCATCTATTAAAAAAAGTTTCCATCCATCAAAAAGGCAAACAATTACTACTTAAAAACCCCGTTTATACGGCACACATCGCCAGATTGCGAGCTATCTGGCCCGATGCTAAATTTATTCATATCTACCGCAATCCCTATCTAGTTTTTCCCTCAACCCGCCACTTTTTTACCCGCATCCTACCGGAACTAGCACTGCAACCCTACGATAATTTATCTATTGATGTCATCGAGCAAGCGATTCTGAAAAGTTATCCCCCAATGCTCAATTCTCTCCTGGGAGATAGTGCCAATTTACCCGCCGATAGTTTTGTAGAAATTCGTTTTGAAGATTTAGAAAAAGAACCCATAGCACAAATCGAGAAAATCTACGATCAACTGCAACTTCCCGACTTAAAAATAGCTATGCCTCGCTTTGAGAAATATATCAGCAGTCTGCAAGGATATAAAAAAAATAATTATCCCCCAGAACCAAAAGCGATCGAGTTAGTCGAATCTCATTGGCTGCCATTTATTCAACGTTGGAATTATTTCTAGTCATCAGTTATCAGTTATCAGTTATCAGTTATCAGTTATCAGTTATCAGTTATCAGTTATAATTCATAATTTAATATGAAATATCTTAAATTTATCTTTCTGGGTTTAGGTTTTGTTTTACTAGGGGTAATTTTGCGCCAAACAAATCTGCAAGAAGTTTGGCAACAAATCACCCTAGTCGGTTGGTGGGGAATGACATTAGTAATTATTTTTTATTTCCTAGAATTCCTCACCGATGTTTTTACTTGGCAACTAACTTTTAAAAGTATTCCTATCCAACCTCGATGGACAATTCGCCTATTATTAATTTACATGGTAGGGGCAGCCTTTAATCGCGTCACTCCCTTCGCTTCGTTGGGAGGAGAAGGTTTTAAAGCAGTGATGTTAAAAACTCACTATCAGATTAGCTATAAAGAAACCAGTGCCTCGATTATTTTGACCAAGACGTTAAATACTGCTTCCCTTGTCTTCTTTGCAATTATCGGTTTTTTTCTGCTCCTAGCTTCCCCAAAATTCTCCAATTCTTTTAAAACTTTTACCGGATTAAGTCTCGCTATATTCTCCAGTTGTATCCTGATATTTTTCTTGATTCAGCGATTCCGTTTATCCTCCCGAATAGTTAATCGATTAGGTCATTCTTTTTTAGGTGATCGCCTAGCCAAACCTTTAGAAAATCTTCGCAGTGTCGATGATCGTTTAGGAGAATTTTACCGGAATCTGCCCCTATTTAGAAATGGCTTGATCGTCGGTTTTCTCAATTGGCCTCTCGGAGTTTTAGAAATTTATGTTTTAATGCAGTTTCTCCAACATCCGATCAGTTTTGCCGATGCTTGGTTATTTGATTCTGTTGCCCAATTAGTGCGCGCTGGAACCTTTTTTATTCCCGCTAATATCGGTACTTTAGAAGGTTCTTTAGTGCTGCTGGGTGCTTCCTTAACTGGTAGTCTAGAATTAGGTTTAGCGATTTCCGTAATTCGCCGGGTTAAAGATATTCTCTGGATTATATTAGGTTTATTGATCTGGTGGTTATTTTCCCTAAGACCAACTTTACCCGATCGCTCTTCAAAATAATCTCAATCATACTAAATCCGTTGTAATATAGATATTTCTACAAAATTGAGATGCACCAGGCAAAAAGGGGAATAAATAATCAGTCTTTAATAACCAGATTTAGTATTATCAGTAACTTTTAAATTAGTACAAATATATGAACAACTGCGTGTAAGCATCCCACCGAAAAACTAATGCGCGGGGGGTTTGGGGGCGGCGCCACGCCCCCAACGGGGGGTTTGGGGGGTAGAACCCCCCAAAAGTCTGGATTTAGAACAAAAAATCTAGAAAGCACAGTTTTTAAAAATTTGCAGGGTTAAAGATATTCTCTGGATTATATTAGGTTTATTGATCTGGTGGTTATTTTCCCTAAGACCAACTTTACCCGATCGCTCTTCAAAATAATCTCAATCATACTAAATCCGTTACAATAATAATATTATCGCACCAATGGTAGGGGCGCATCGCGTGCGCCCAAATGTAATATAGATGTTTCTACAAAATTGAGATGCACCAGGCAAAAAATTGATCTGGTGGTTATTTTCCCTAAGACCAACTTTACCCGATCGCTCTTTAAAATAATCTCCATCAGTCAACTGCCGATTATTCATCCTGTAATTTTTCGCGCACATTGCGAACAATCCGCGATAATTCACTCTTTTCATCGACGCTAATTTTAGTCGGGGAACCACTAATAATCCGCTCGTAATTGCGGAAAGAATCCTTGATATCCGCCCCGTCCTGACTGATAGTATATTCACGAATCCCTTTATCGTGCCAAGAACCGCGCATCTTAAAGACGTTAATCGCTCGCGACATTTCGCCGCGAATTTCCACATACTGCAACATTAAAATCGTGTCGGTAATCGTAGAAATATGGGATTCGGTGATCGAGTGCGCTCCCATAAATTGGTCGGTGGTATTGGTGAAAAATCCCGTAATTTCCTCCTGTTTGGCGTATCCTGTCACCCCGATCACAAATTGCCGAAAAGCATTATTTGTCACCCCCCGCGCGAGCGCCGATAGAGAATCGATGGCAATGCGGGAGGGTTTAAATTCCGAGATTTCCGACTTAATCATCTGTAAATGGTCTTCTAATCCCGCCGATTCCGGGTAAGAACACAACAATTTTAATAATCCCTTGCGTTCCATCTCCTCAAAATCGATCCCCCAAGAAGAGGCATTTCGGGACAATTGGGCGCGAGATTCTTCATAAGCGAACAAAATCGCCCGCTCACCGCGCCGACAGCCTTCTTCCAGAAATTTACTGACTAAGAGAGTTTTACCCGTACCTGTTGCTCCTGTAGCCAAAATAATCGAATCCTTGAAAAAACCGCCTCCACACATATCATCAAGGGTTTTTACTCCCGAAGAAATGCGGACATTAGAAGAGCGCTGAGTTAGACGCATCGCACCGAGGGGGAAGATATTAATGCCATCATTGGTGATAGTAAAGGGATATTCCCCCTTCATGTGGGTTGTTCCCCGTAATTTGAGGATTTCTGCGGTTCTGCGTCGCCTTTCTCCCTCTAGCACGTTCCGCATAATTACCACATTATCAGAGACAAATTCCTCTACACCAAAACGGGCCACCGCTCCGTATTCTTCGATACGTTCCGTGGTCATAATTGAAGTCACTTCTAATAATTTTAACCGGGCTACGAGCCGAAAAATTTCTCGCCGCACCACTGATGCCGCTTCGTACTGCTGAAAAACGGCAGTTACAGAGTCAATTGATACCAGTTTGGCTTTATATTTGGTAATTGCGTATTGAATGCGCTCGATTAGGGCCGAAAGATCAAAACTACCCACCACCTCTTGACCTTCCGGATCCGGGGAAGCATCGAGAATAAATAATTTACCCTGGTCAATTAATTCTTCTAGATCCCAACCAAAACTATAGGCATTTTGAATGATATCGGTGGGAGATTCTTCAAAAGTAACAAACAGGCCTGGATAGTCAAAATACTTGATCCCGTGGTAGAGAAACTGCACAGCAAGCAGGGTTTTTCCCGTGCCAGAAGTGCCACTAACTAAGGTAGTTCTCCCCATGGGTAAACCACCGTGAGTGATCTCATCAAAACCTTCAATTAGGGTTCTAATTTTGCGAACACCTTTCGGTTTAATCGGTGGATTCGATTGGCTATTAGAGTTAGATTGAGTCATTATTTATCCAGCGAATATTTAAAGAGTAGGATTTTTATCTAATTTTTCCACAGAAACATATCAAGCCTGACTAGACACTTTACACCATCTCGATTTCCATTGACTCTTGACTTTCCCCTAGAGGTACTAGATTATGCCCCGATCATTTCTTCTTCAATAAATATAACCCGTCTAATCAACTATGGCCGAAGACCTAGCTATCATTTTCTCGTTCACGAATTTCCTCGTACAGTAAGTCTAAACCGATCAGAACCTTCTCTCGATCGGACAAATCACCGATAATTTTCCGCACCGGGGGAGGGAGGACTTTCGCAAGGGTAGGAGTAGCAAGAATCTTGTCTTCCTCCGCTAGTTGTGGGTTTTTCAGCACGTCAATCACCTTGAGCGCATACACTCCCTGAAATTCCTCTTCTAGGATATTTTTCAGGGTTTTTAAGGCACGCACAGAGTTGGGTGTATTGCCAGCGACGTACAGTTTTAAAACATAGGTTTTTTTGAAGACGCTCATAGGTTAGGATCAAAGGGGCTGGGGATACGAGTTCATCGCTATTTATGGGGGGAGATTTTAGTCTATTCCCAATAATAAATCATAAGGGATATCCTCGCGAGGTATGGAACGACGATACATTTCCCCCAAGTGAGCAAGGATATCAATAAGGGCGAGACGATAATCTAGGAGAATTTCCTCACTTCTGCCTTCTAATTTTAACTGTTGGGAAAATTCGTCCATTAACTCCATGTGAATTTCCAGAATTTGCGACACCGAGAGATCGGTAAAAAAGACATTATTAACCAACTCGTCGATCGCTTGATTAATCGGATAATCCTGTTGGAAGTAATTTAAAATAATCTCCCGATAATCTGCTCTTACTTCCCGCAGTAATTCTTTTTTTTCCTCTGGGGCAAGATTGCGATAGAATAGCTGCGGGTTGCGTTTGTAGTAAACACCTAAATAGCCGAGTCTTTCTTTTAATTTTTCCGCTAAACGGCGCTGTTGTAGGAGGAGAAAACTGTGATTATTGGCCACGGGATTTGGTTGGTTAACAATCGTAGTCCGCTCGGAAAAAGAGCAGTTAGGAGCTAAATGGAGAAATCTAGCGATCGCTTGGTCGATGACGGCGGTGATGCTGTCTAATTCCTTGACGGTGATTTGTAATTCGGCACTATGATAGAGACAGGTGGGAGAGTCATTCGTTCCGGCAGTGATGTTTTTGTCAGCGACAATGATCACTACGGGCAGTAAAATCCCCGCTTCGTAGAGTTGATTAAAAGTCGGCTGTAGGGAAGGATGAGAGACCACCAGCAAACAATCGATTTTTTCCTTCTCTGCTTCGATATTAGCCAGTAATTCGCTAGAAGAAGACCCCAGGGTTAGATTATAGCGTTCATTAGCCAATAAAGCCGTCAAAGAATTAACCAGACCCAGGGGTGAACTCACCCCCGTTAAGGGTGAGTCCGTTGGGACAAAAGCATAAATAGTCAGTCTCGGAGGCAACGTTTTCTCACCCGCAAGGTAGATAGAAATTGACAAACAATAGGTTAGGCTTTCTCTGTTGAGAAGACAACCCCCCCCGCCATCAGCTAAAGGAAGTTAAAAGTTAACTTTGCTTTTTGGCAGTGGGTATCGTAGTTAATTGTAATCAATGGAGCGGTTCTCTAGATGAGCGAGCGTCATAATCAAGATAAATTCAAGTTCTAGGACGACTAATAGTTTGGCCATCAGTTTGTTAATTATGCCCTAAAGTTACCGCCACCGCCCTCCCCAATTATCCCCATGCCTAGCGTTACCCTCAGTCTCCATCACTTTAATCAATCTGTCACTACCTGTGAATTAATTATCGACAGGGCCAGTCTTTGCGATTTAATTAACACGGGCAATCCAGAAGCGATCGTGGTGGTGGATGAGCGGTATTGTCCCCTAGGACTGATTGAGAGTCAAGCCCTGATTGCTTACCTCCTCTATCAACAGCAGTACCCCGAAACCAGAAACCCCTCCTGCAACCGTCTCGATCTAAGCGGTTGGCTGCGTCCAATTATCCCTCTTAACTCGCGCATGGCCGTGAGTGAGTTTCTAGCCACCCTGACGGCAGAAGCGATCGCAAAAGCCCCTATTTTAGTCGATGCTCAGGGCAAACTGTTAGGACGCTTAGACACGGGCAAACTTCTGCAATTTTGTCTCGGGCGCTCGATTCTCGATGATCCTCCCCCGCAGCTCCGCATCAGCGATCGCATTACCCCCCCCCGCAGCGATCATCCTTTGGAATTTCTAGAACAATTACCGCTGCCGCTGCTGCTCTACAGTCCAGAAGCGGGAATTTTATACCAAAATCAGGCTTGGTGTCAACAAATCGGGGCAGCTTTCCCCGCTAATATCGATAACTCTGCCTTGGCTTTAGTTAATGACCCCTTAACCCTCCCATCCCCCACTCCCCCCCTGTTTCCCCAGCGTCTAGAAACGGTGACATCGGGTTTAACTAAGACTTGGCGCCTGTTGTCCGTGCCGTTAAATTTAACGGATAATTATCCTTTGATCGAGAAAGCTTCAGGACTATGGTTACTGTTAGCCACCGATATCACCGAACAACAGCAATATTGTCAGGAATTAGCGGTTAAAAATGCCGATCTGGTCCATTTAAATCGTCTTAAGGATGAATTTCTCGCCTGTGTTAGCCATGAGTTTAAATCGCCCCTCACCGCCGTTATCGGTCTCTCCAGTCTGCTGCGGGAACAAAAAATTGGTGAACTTAACCCCCGACAGTCCAAATATGCCGATTTAATCTATCGCAGCGGTCGCCAGTTGATGGCTTTGGTCAATGATCTCCTCGATTTAACCCGCCTAGAGACAGGACAACTACAATTAACTTTATCTAGAGTCAAAATCGATCGCCTCTGTCAACGGGTGTACGATATCATCGTCGATAAATATCCCCAACGTCTAGATATCCCCAGCAGCTATCGTCTTGACATCGAATCGGGGTTAGATTATGTTCTGGCCGATGAAGCCCGTTTACAACAGATGTTAGTGCATTTGTTAGATAATGCGGTAAAATTCACCATTGATGGCGGTAATTTGGGCATTAAAGTCAATCGTTGGGAAAATTGGCTGGCTTTTACCGTCTGGGATACGGGGATCGGTATTCCGGAAGAATCCCAGCATCTGATTTTTCAGAAATTCCAACAGCTAGAAAGTCCTTTCACCCGTCAATTTGAGGGTGCGGGTTTAGGTTTAGTCCTCAGCCAAAAATTAGCACGCTGTCACGGTGGCGATCTATCCTTTGTCTCCAGGGCCCGGGAAGGCAGTCAATTTACCTTACTGCTGCCGGTTCATCCCCAAAGTGCCGATCAGGAGTCCGCCACTCCCCAGCGTCTGGTGTTAGTGGTGGAAGCTAATCCCCAAGTGATCGAACAATTTGTCGATCGATTGAGTGAATTGGGATTAAAAGCTATTATCGCTCGTAGCGGCACTGAGGCGATCGAAAAAGCCAGGCAGTTAAAACCCCGTTGTGTTTTTCTCAATCCCAATCTACCCCTCTTGTCCGGTTGGGATGTGTTAACGCTGCTGAAATCCCATCCCCAAACCAAAGATATAAAAGTTATTGTCACCGCCGCTGATTCTGAGCGCAACCGCAGTCAACAGCAAGGGGCCGATAGTTTTCTGGTTCCGCCGATCACCTCGGCAGCTCTGCAAGCTTGCTTAAATCTGACCGTTTCCCCCGTTCCTAGCCGAAAACGGCGCACTGCTCCGACTCTGCTGCGTTTACACGGTCATTATGCCCCCAATTTCTCCGATTTATCTTCCTTTAGCTGGATTTGGAATAATCAATTAGTCCGGGAAAATTATCGTTTTATTGAGGCCGATAGTTGCGAACAGGCGGAACTTTTAGCTACTGTCTGGGAGGTGGACGCTATCTTAATCGATAGTTCGATCGCAGAAGATTTATACTCTTATCTGCAAACCTTGAGCGAGTCGGAAACCCTAGCTAATTTACCCCTAGTCACCCTTGATGTGGCTGTCACCGAGGTGGCTAATCAAATCCCGGGTTTAGCCGTTTTTCCCTGTTTGGCCCCCCCAACGGAAAACCGCATCGAACAGCTATTAAAGGTAATCGAGACTGCTGATCTGGCTTTTTCTCGCCACAAAAAACGGTAAGGGCAAGTCATACTATAGCAATTCTCTGACTTATGAGGTACAGTAGCAACAGTGAGTAAACCAATTGCGAATATCTTTCTGAGTAACTTCTAACATAGCCAATTCAATCCCTTCTATTAAGTCTTTGTAAGTTCTCGCCTTCAGTTTTCTTAACATCGCTTTCACTTTTGACCAAAAGTTTTCAATAGGAGAG
>VYLK01000003.1_pt1 | contig 119627 bp, 100 predicted proteins | sample 5114321 | NCBI WGS metagenome assembly VYLK01 (sample SAMN12291792, study PRJNA351875) | freshwater metagenome | isolation source: freshwater lake | place: USA: Michigan, MSU2 Lake | collected 2011-08-16
CCTGCGTCGAGCGGCTATGCCGGTGCACCGCCTTCCAGCGCCGGGACGTGGGACCAGAGCAATTATGCCCTGTACGTGGATCTGGAAGCCGATGTGACCGACCGCCTGAGTGGCGGTATCGCAGCCCGCTTCGAGGAATATGACACTTTCGGCACCGCAACCGTGGGCAAGATCAGCGCCCTCTATAAGGCCACTGATATCCTGTCGCTTCGTGGTTCAGTTGGTACTGGCTTCCAAGCACCATCACCCGGCCAGTCGAACCTGCAAAACGTGACCACCAACTTCGTGGCCGGCAGCCCGGTTCAAGAAGGGATTTTCCCGGTTGCTAGCGGGGTTGCTCGTTATTATGGCGCTATCCCTCTGAAGCCTGCTGAAGCGACCAATTATGGCGTCGGGTTCATTCTGCGGCCGTTTGCTGGAACCTCGCTCACGATCGATGCCTATCAGATCGACGTACAAAACCGGATCTTCATCACCCGGCCGTTTCTTGTGACAGCGGCGGATCTGGCCGTCCAGCCAAGCCTTTTGCTGGTTGGCGTCGGCGCGAACATCCGCTACTTCACAAACGGCCTCGATACCTCGACCAAAGGTATCGATATCGTGGGCACGCATTCGACCAAGCTATTGGGCGCGCGTGTGAACTTCACTTTGGCCTATAATCGGAACGAAAATGAGGTGACAAAATCCCGCTCGACCGTGATCAGCAATGCTCAGATCATCACGATCGAAAATGTTGCGCCTAAGGATCGTTTGAACCTCAGCAGCAACTGGTCTTGGGGTGATTGGTCCGTCAATGCCCGTGCCAACTACTTCGGAGAGTGGCGCAACGAGCAAGACTATCCGGGCCAAGTGTTCGGGGCCAAGACGACGGTTGACCTCGATGTCAGCTACACATTTGCTGAGAAATACACTGTCACGATCGGCGCACAGAACCTGTTCAGCGCCTATCCGGACAAGATCGCTCAGTCGTCTGCAATCAATGTGTTCCCGATCAGTGGCGGTCTGGCCGATGGTCAGGTCTATCCCCGCAGCGGTGGTCCATTCGGCATGAATGGTGGCTTTGGCTATGTCAGCTTGAAGGCTAACTTCTAAACTCAACCGACCTTTAGTCGACGGAAGGCGGGAAAGCTTCGGCTTTTCCGCCTTTTTCTTTTGTGGGGATGGGCTAACTTCCTGCCTCACCCCGCGCGCAATTTCCAAGGCGAGGCTTGATCCAGCTTCGCCTGGCGGCGGAATGCGCTGGGGGATTGGCCGACGATCTTTTTGAAGACTTTAGAGAAGCTGAAGGCGTCGCTGAACCCTACGGCTCGTGCGACATGTTCCAGCGAGTGGTCGGCTTCTGACAATAGGGTCATCGCCTTTTGCACGCGAAGGCTACGTAGATAGCTCAAAGGGGTATCGCCCATCGTGCGGCGGAACCGCTCTGCCAATAGGGTCCGCGATAGGCCTGCTTGCTTGGCGAGTTCTTCCAACGTCCAGCCATGTGCGGGGTCTTCATGCATCACGGTCACCGCTTTGCGGATCTGTAAGTCGGCGACGGCTTGGCTCCAGCCCGCGCGCGCTTGGCCAAGCTGGTCCATCATTTCGCGCACCAGATAGGTAAAGATAACATCCAACAGGCCATACATAATGGTCTGCCCACCTATCGAGGGCTTATTCAACTCCTCATCCAACAGGCCAATCGTCAAGGTGAGCGGGTGGAATTTGGCTAGGCTTTGGCCGTCCAGCACAAACCAATCGGGAATTTCGCGAAACAAAGCGTGCACCGGGTCGTGCCAGAATTGATAGGCACCGCTGATCAATGTGCTGGCACTGGGCGAGGGGCTAAAGGACGACGGTCGGGCCGCAAATTCACCGGCCACCGAGGTGACGTGCACAGGTGGATCTATCGATGTGCTCAGCACATGGGTGCAGCCCCGCGCCATGAGCGCGATCCACCCAGCTTCTAGCGCGATGGGTTCTTTTCGGCTTCTGGAATGAATAAAGGCTCGCCCCCGCATAACAACATGCAGGCCCATGCTTTTCTCGCACGGGAATTGAAGGGCGGTCTGCCCATCCAAACCGCGAAGGTCCAGCAGGCGACGCTGTAGGCCAGCCTCCTGCAAGATGTCTGTTAGTAAGTCCAACTTCCTTATCCACCTATTCGCCAATTGGTTCGATATCCGAACGAATTGACATGAAATCAATTCTTTTTGCCATTCATCATCCCCTTGAGTCCAATTAAATGCAAGTCACTAACTCAGGAAGGAAAATGAAAATGTCCAAGATACTTGTGATCGGTGCCAATGGAACGGTCGGCTCGCAACTGGTTCGCCTTTTGTCAGATCAAGGCCACGACGTCGTGCGCACCACCAGTCGCGCGCTGGAAACGGCCCAAGATGTCCATCTCAATCTTGTCTCAGGCGAAGGCCTCGCTACCGCTTTTGCGGGCGTCGAAGCGGCGTTCTTGCTTTCACCCCCCGGCTATACCAACCAAAACGAATTGCTCAATCCGGTGATCGATCAAGCAGTTGCCAGTGGTGTTCAGAAAGTCGTCTTGATGACAGCGATGGGCGCCAATGCCGATGAGGCGGCCCCCTTACGGCAGGTTGAGCGGCATCTCGAGCAATCGGGCCTTGCTTACAACATCATCCGCCCTAACTGGTTTATGCAGAACTTCCATACGTTCTGGATTCAAGGCATTTTGGAGCAGGGCAAAATCCTGCTGCCTGTCGGCAAAGCCAAAGGCAGCTTCATCGATGCGCGCGACATTGCGGCTGTGGCGGCATCCCTTTTGGCCCGTCGGGATCTCGACAATCAAGAGTTTGATCTGACCGGCGGTGAGGCGCTGGACCATGATGAGGCCGCCGCTATCCTGTCACATGCCACTGGCCGGACCATCGTCTATGAGGAAATTTCCGATGAAGCGATGCTGGCCCAGCTCCTCGCTGCAGGCCTGCCCACAGCTTATGCCCACTTCTTGGTTACCATCCTCGGCTTCTTTAAGGCGGGTTATTCAGAAGCCATTACCCCGGCGGTGGAGACCATTACGGGCGCGAAGCCCCGAACCTTCGCCACCTATGCGCAGGACTTTAAGGGCGCTTGGAAGGTTTAGGGTGCTTGAGCCCGCATACGGCCAGACTGCCTTCAGGGGGTCTGGCCAGCTTGCCCTTAAGTGGCCACAGCCTCAGCGCTTGGGGCTTGCCCCTGTTCATCCGGCTTTGGCTTTTTGCGCCGATCAAAATAGGCGAAGACAAGTCCCCCTGCCACGACGAGGGCAAGTCCAGCCAAGATCGCCGGAGCTGGCGATTGGCGCGGCTTGAATTGCGCTGCGACTTGGCGGGTAAATTTGTTACTTTTGATCATGTTGTGGAGGTATTTTTCCGTTTGGCCGGCCATGCGCGAACCAATATCGCGCACCTTTGTGTTGGTCATAATCGCATCGACCTGCCGGTCCAGATGATCATCTTTAAAGGCATCTATGGCGACCGGAATAAGGGCGACAATACCGGCGACGAGCTTTTCATTTGAATTGGGCATGGTGTGTTCCTAGTGGATGCTTTGTTGAGGCGGACTGGGGTGTGCCTGTGGCGCGGGTGACGCAGGTGGTGGAGCGGGTTCATCGGTGGTGTCGGGTGCTTGGCTATCTGGGACAAAAGCCTCAAAGATTGGGAATAAATCCTCTGGCTCGATCCCAAACCGTGCCGCAGCCCCTGCGACGACAGCTGCTGCAAGGGCTGCCATCGGCTTGTGGTCAATCAAACTCGCAACCACCGCCTGCAACCGCGCCTTGCGGCGGCTGGCACGAAGGTGGGTCAGTGCAAGGAGGCTAAGCGCGACAAGCCCACACCCGACAGCCATCACAACCGGGGCCAAAAGCGGGCCTGCATAGACCAACAAGGCACGATAGCCCGCGATGATAAGAAAGATCGCACATGCCAGTGCAAAGATGACCGCAAAGACGCGCAAAGAGATGGCCCGGCCAATCATGTGCGTTTTCGCGCCAAGAGGCTGGTGACTAGCAGACCCAAGCCAAATGCAATGGATAAGGTTAGCACGGGTTGCGTGCGAATGAAGTCTGATAGGGGGCCGACCTCGTCGCCGACACTGTCCAATGCGGCCTCTGGTTCTGGTGGCATGACGACGAGTATCAACTCGCGGGCTGCTTCATCTGGTTGCTCATGTTTCATCGCTCAAGATCCTCTGGGTCCCTAAACGCCCTACCTATTTCTTGGTTCCTGCGCTTCCTGCGGCCCGCCCCACCTGAACCGAGGATGCGGCAGGGATTTGTTCTGCATCAAAGCCGTGCGCTGGCATGAGCTTTAGGGCTGGGGCGCGTCGCAGAACCCATGCGTGCCGCATGGGGGCTAGAAGCCGTGATCAAAAAACTCTTGGCCGTCGCTTTAGTGAGCCTGCTCGCAGGCTGCGCAACGCTGACGCGCATGCCTGCACCACCTTTAAGCTCCACCCACGTCGCGCCCGCCAGCTACCAAGCCAAGTTGCGGATCAATTCCTATGATCCACAAGCCAGCAGCATTGTGACCGCTTTGTACACGAAAGCGATTGAGGCCTCTGATGGCTCCATCGACATTCTAGCGTTATCGGGCGGTGGTGCAGGAGGGGCCTTTGGTGTGGGTGTCTTGGTCGGGCTGCAGCGCAAGGACACGCGACCAGAATTTGAAATCGTAACAGGCGTCAGTAGTGGTGCTTTGATCGCCCCCTATGCCTTTTTGGGCCCAGATTGGGACCCTGCGATCACTGAGATTTATACCGCACCGGAAACCGCACGCTTGGTCGTGCGCCGTGGCCTTGGGGCATTGTTTCAAACCAGCCTGTACCGCACCGATCATTTCATTCGGTGGGTCGACAGCCACGTCACCCCAAAATTTATGGACGCGATCGCGCGCGAGAGCCGGAAGGGGCGCTTATTGTTGGTCGCCACAACCAATATCGACACCGGTGCCTCCACCATCTGGAATATGGGCTTGATCGCAGAGCAGGGCGGGCCACGCGCCCGGAAATTGTTCATCGACGTCTTGGTTGCGTCATCCTCTATACCGGCTGTCTTTCCGCCTAAACTCATCGATGTTGAAAGTGGTGGCAAGCATTTTCAGGAAATGCATGTTGATGGTGGCGTTGCCGTGCCCTTCTTCGTGGTGCCTGCGAACATGTCCTTAGGCGACGAGACAATTCGGCGTCTCAAAGGCGCTAATCTCTACGTCATTCTCAATAGTCAGATTGAGATTGGGCCGGCAAATAGTGTGCTCAAAACCACATCCATTATTCCCCGTAGTTTTGAAATTGATCAGGTCTATCGCGCCCGACAGAATGTCGCGCTGACAGCCTATTTCGCGACGAGCAACGAGATGGCCTTTCGCATGACTTGGATCCCATCAAGCTTTCCCTACCAAGGCTCTCTCGTCATGGACCAACCAAGCATGAAGTCATTATTCAATGCCGGGCTGGATCTCGCCGAAAGTGGTCTGGCCTGGAAGAGCGCTGGCGATGTGGCAGCGGAACTGGGCGAACAGAAAGTTGCCGCCAAGCCCTGAGCCGGAAGGTAAACAAGCGGTGCCGGGGAAACTGGGGAGAGTCTGCTTTGCGCCAAGGGGTTGCCGTTTGGCGTGGGTTGGCGGTTGCTCGGAAGCGGACGTTTGCCAATACGTAGGGTGCGGTCCGACAGGACTGCACCGCCTCACTCACTGCGGTCTTGGCTATGGTTTTCCACTTGGACAGCCTTTGCCGCAGGCCCTGCCTAGGCAAAGGCCGTGCTCGAGTTTGGGCGCGCAAGATGGGGTGTCAAGGGGCGCGGGGACCTCGGATGTGGCGGTTCATAAAGATCGCGTTGAGCAGGAGGCGCTCCGTGCCGGGGAATGTGCCCCGGAAGGTGGGGTTGTCGGCAAACAGCACCAGCGTGCCCGTTCCGCGCTGGGTGGCGGTGACGGCGGGCGCCCCGGCTACACGGGCGATGGATGTGCGCGAGGCATAGCCCGCCAGGAGTGGTGCATCGCGATAGCGGGCCACAACGGCATACGCATCCTCCCGTGGCCACTCGAGCACGGCGGTGCCGAGCTTCATGATTGCAAGGTCCCGGTCGGTATGGCCGAACGCCAGCGGATGGCTCGTATCCAGGTCGGACTGGAACAGGGCACCCGCGATGATGTGCTCGGTCTCGCCAGCTTCCATGCGATCAAAATCGCGCCGGTCGCGCGGTGGTTGGGCCGGCCGCGCTGTTGGTTGGTCAGGAGTTCTGGCCTCATTGCCATCACTTGCAGGCGCTAGCGCAGGTCCTGCTGCAGCCCGCGCGGACGGGCTGGCACCGGCAGCGGCTGCCTCGCCGGTCTCGGCCGCGAAGACCCGCTGGGCCCACTGGGCTGCTGCGCCACTGGCGATTAGCACCCCGCCGCCCCGGGTCCAGCGCGTCAGCGACTCGGTTTCGGCACGGGTCCAGCCGGACGAAACAGCGCCCATAACCAGAACATGCGTGTACCGTGACAGCTCTGTCCGGCTAAGGTCGCTAGCGCGGCGCAGCGTGACTGGCAGGCCCATTTCGTGGTCTAGTAGCCACCAGGCCTCTCCGGCCTCCATACGCGGCGCGTCGCCCGTAAACAGCAGCAGAATTTCAGGCCGTGTGACCGTGGTCCAGGACTTGTTGCCGCCAAGGTCTGTGGCGGGGCTGGGCGTACGGCCTGACACTATGGGCGCAATCATCGCGCCGTCTTCCCGCGCCAGCTTGCCCATCAGGGCGTGCATGGCAGCTGCATCCATCTGCTGCCCGGCGGTCGGCACGAACAGCGCGCCGCGCCCGAACGCCACCGGTCCGGCGGGTGTTGCCGCTTCGAACGGAGCCGAAGCCGCGCGCACCAGCAGGCCCGCGCGCAGTAGCTCGCCCGCCACGCGCGGCGCAGCGCGGTCGCTCCACCGCACCACATAGCCATAGGGCCCTTCAGCCAGATCGGATGCGGTTGCCGCTTGACGATCAAACCCGCCGCGCGCCCGCTCTCCCAAAAGCCGAGGACGGAACGCACCTGGCTCCAAGGCGGCCCAGTCCAAGTCATAGGCCAGCGGCATGGTCCAAGCGGACACGTCATAGAAGACGTTCTCCTCGAAGGACTTCGGCGTCTCGAAGATGCCGCGCACCATGGCGGCCTGCCGCTGGTCGGTGGGCACCAGATAGGCGCGCCCCGCCTCGAACCGTCGGCCACCGGCCTCGATGGTCTCGGACAGCGCATGGGCCGTCACACCATGGGCGGCCAGAAGCCCTAGGAACCGCTGTATCCGCGCCGGATCATCGGGGGCGGCAATTACGTAAGCCGCTGGTCCGGATGCGCGGGCGCTGGCGCGCGCCTGCCGGAAGAAGGCGGTTTGCGATGCGGTCAGGTCGCGCCGGATCTCAACAGCGCCAGTGACGGCGGCCAGATTGGCGCGGAACTGTAGCCGGATGTTCTCGGCATAGGTGCGAAGGCCGTTGCGGCCCTCGACGGCGCCACCAGCGGCAGTGCCCGCTTCATACAGGATGCCAACGCCGCCATTGACCTGCGGATAGGTCGATCCCTTGCCGATGTAGAAGTTATCGAACCCCTCCTCGGCATAATAGAGCACGCCATCAGGATCGAGCGCGCGGGAATGGTAGCCTGCAATCTGGTCCGCCAGTTCGGTCTGCCGCCGTGAGATCAGGGCATTCGTCCGTCGCGGCTCTCCAGGGTGGAAATAGAAGCTGCTGTTGGAGCCCATCTCGTGATGGTCCAGTGACAGCTGCGGGACCCAGCGCTGCCAAGCCCCGACCCACGCGCGCGCCTCCGGTTGGCTCAGCAGAAGCCAGTCGCGGTTGAGATCAAAGCCATAATGGTTCACCCGCGCCTCGCCCCATCCGCTGTGCTGGAAATGGGCAGGATCGCTCACCCCGGCTTCGCCCGAAAAACGGTCAACCCTTGAGACCCGCAGCGCGTGGCCGTCTGGATTGAGGACAACGACCGCTAGGATCACGGCCCGGTCGAGCATCGCCTCCATCTCGCTGCCCGTGGCGGCGGCAAAATGGTAGACTGTGGCCAGCGCCGCATCCTGAGCCGAGGCCTCGGCGCCGTGCACCCCGAAATTGGCCCAGACGAACACTGGCGCATCGGCAGGTGCCTCGACTCCGGCTTCCAGCCGCACCAGATGCTCGGTGCGCAGCTGTTCAAGGCGCGCATGATTGGCCGGGCTGGTGATCTTCAGTAGCAGGATCGGGCGGCGCTCGTGGGAGCGGCCGATTTCCTCGACGCTGATCCGGTCTGACAGCCTGTCCAGCGTGCCCAGATAAGCCAGAAGGTCATGGTGCCGGACTGGACGCTCACCAAGGGCAAAGCCAAGTGCGTCTGTCGGGGTGGGGATCGCAGCGTTGTAAGTAGTGCCTGGCACCACATGCGGCGGCGCCACCTGCCGAGCGGCAACCTGTGGCGGCAGCAGAGCTGAACCGGTCGGCTGGGCTGCCGCTGGGTGAGTCAGAAACAGGGCCAAGATCAGGGCCAGTATGCAAGTAGTCCAGCCGCATGCACGCCGCGACAGCCAATTGTTCTGCATTGTCAGTCTCCCCAGCCCCTACGCTTTAGCACGGATTGTTCATCACGCTGCATGAATTGACTGGCGTGCCTTGCGTAAGCCGTTGAGAAAGTTAAGCAAAAAACTGCTGAACCCAGTTCGTCTCCCAGACAGATTGCGCCTCGACCGCCATAGACGAGTATGCCGCTATGCCTTTTGGTTTGCTAGCCTGTGCTAGCTGAAAAGTCAGTGTCGGGTTTGATAGCGGTGTGCTGGCGGCTTAGCGGCGGGACTCCAACGAAGCCCGCCCATACTCGACGCGCGGCCCACCGGGCATGCTGTTCGGCAAGAATGCATCGGCGGGCCTGATGTCGATCACCACCAATCTGCCCATCGCCAAAGCGGGCAGGAGCTTGCGAGCGACTTATGCGACCGGCAACGAGGTCAGCGCCGCGGCATCTAAAATCGGGAGTGATCCAAACGTGGGAGTTTTGTCCGGCTGATAATCATTGTGCTTTGATTAGTCCTAGAGCTCGGGGGAACATTTTATGGGTTGGTAGCTCGAATTGGTCAGGTCTGGAGGTGAGGCTTCCTCGGAGCGCATAGTTGTTTGCGAAATCGGCGACATTGCAGTCCGTGAAACTGCCGATGAGGTTAGTCTTCTCCATAAGTCTGCTTTGCGCCAAACCAAGTCACTAAGGCACCATTTACCAAGGTCCGAAAGCGGACATTTAAGCGACCCCGGAATGAGGGCCGCCAAACAAGTGGAAATCCGTGTTAAAGCGCGTGCACGTGGGTAGCTCGTGTTCAGGTTCCCTCACTGCCCCCCTTTCGCCGCTTCAATGGCGATGAGATTGTCGTCGCTATTGCGATCGATCCGCTTTACATAGGGGTCCACGCCGGCAAAGGCGGGTTTGGGGCCAGCGGGCAGCGTTAGGACCACTTGCTGGCGGCCGCTGCGCAGGGGCCGACGTTCAAAGGCCATGACATTGGCTTTGGTGAAGTCTTTGTCCTCAGGCTTTTTGCTAAAGACGCCAATTTCCCAGACTTCTGACATCGGGGCCTCAGTCTCTTTGCCCTCGCCATCGGCATAGAGTTTTTTGGCGTCGACCGTCAGCGTTACCTGCCAACGCCCGTCAGGTAATTTGACCTTGGTGGCCGATGATGTTTTTGCATCGTATAGCGTGATCTTCTCAAACAGATCGGTGATCAATTGCTGCTTTCTTGGGTCCGGCCCCACTTCAGCGCGCAAATAAGCGATGAATTGGGCGCTCGTGGGATAGGGCGCTGGCTTGAAGGCGAATTGGGCGATCACTTTACGAATGGCGGCATTGACGGGGGTCTCGCCCACTTCATTGCGGAGGAAGTACATCACCAAAGCACCCTTATTATAGTGGATATAACCTTGGTTCTCGACCCGATTGAGCGGCAATTCTTCCACCGCTTCGCTGCCGCGCGCGCCCAAATAGGAATCGAGCTCATTCTTGAGGAATTGGCGGACATGTTCTGGTCCTAACATGTCTTCCATCACCAAAAGCGCACCATATTGGGCAAAGCTCTCTGACAACATGGTCGAGCCCTGTTTGTCGCCACCTACAAATTGGTGGGCAAACCATTGGTGCGCAATTTCGTGCGCGGTGACGAAGGTGACGAGGTCAATCTTCGTCGCGTCGCGATTGGCCTGCAGCCAGCCAATGTCCTCGCTAAAGGGCACCGTATTGGCAAAGGCCTGTGCAAAGGTGTCGTAGCCTGGGAATTCCAGCACACGGAACTGGCGGAATTGATAGGGCGAGAAACGCTCTGAGAACAGGGTTAAAGACCGATGCGCCGCCTTCTCCATCCGCTCGAGGTTCGCAACATGTTTGGGGTGATGGTACAATTCCACCGAGACAGGCTTTCCCGCCACCATAACTTGCGACCGCTTCAAGCCATAGCGCGCTGATTGGATCGAGAAGAAGTGGTGGATGGGTGCCTCCGTCACAAAGCGACGCGTGATGCGACCGTGCTTTTTGGTCTCGGACACCTGATAACCGGGCGCGATGGGGACTTGATCATCATCGGTGCTGACAGTGATATCGGCAGTCACCCAATGGCTGTCAGGCCGCAAATAATGGTGTGCATCGCCCTTAGGATCTTCCAATTTAAAGGGGCGACGGTCTGGGTCGAGGCCGTATTTGCGCCGCTTAGACCGATCGGTCAGCCAATTGCCGCGCGAGACGCCAAAGATGGGTGTCAGCTCGAAATTGTTGAGGAAGGTGCCATTGGCGATCAGGCGGCTTTGACCGCTGCCATTGGTAAAGCCCTTGCGGCCATAGGTGGTCTCAAACGTCACAATGCGCTTTTCACCCGGCGCCATCGGCTTTTCAAACCGATAAAGCGTGGTGCTATAATCTGGCCAAGCCTTTTCGACGACCACGCCGGGAACTAAGAGACTCGCCCGCTCGACAGTCGCCTTTTCGGGCAATACCGCAATCATTCGGGTCAACGGGGCACCGGTTTGGTTTTCGATGACATAGCTGCCGGTCACATCGGCTTGGCGATCCTTCGGATGCAAATTGACGGTAAGCTTGACGTCCGTGATCGTTGGGCCTGGCATCTCCTCATATTGGGCGAGGGCTTTCTCGGCATTGGCAAGGCTTTCTTCGCTCGCAACGCTCGACTGGTAGCTATTGAGCACGTTGGTGTTGTAGTAGATCCAGCCGCCTAGGCCTGCGAAGGCGGCAATTGCCGAAGCCAGCACAAGCCCGGTCGCGCCCATCATACGGCGGGGGAAGCGGTTGATGCGTGGCATCAGGCGCGTCTCTGCCCCGCGACGCCACAGGCCATAAGCAAGGATCACCAGAACGACACAGAATGCCCCCCAATAAAGGTCGAACCACGTCTTGCCGATCCAGAAATGCGCCGTGCCGTTAAAGGCACTTAAGGGCATGCCGGGGCTGCTGCCAAAATTGTACAAACTGTGCTGGAAGCCCATGCTGGCCAAGGTGATGGAAGCGACCAGATAAACAACCAAGCACCCCCAACCGACATATTTGTTTGGCGAGAGCGCTTGGAAAAAGACGGCGAGAATTGCGAGTTGCAGCCCCGAAATCGTGCCAGGTACAATCCACCAAAGCAGATAGCCTATGGGTTCAAGGCCTGCATAACCCTTAAACAGCTGCACCCCCATCGCCGCCAGCATGCCAACGATGTTGGTCGCCAAAAGTACGAGAAAGATGGCCAAGACTTTGGGGAAGACAAAGGCCCAATCGCTGACGGGCGTAGAGTCGATAATCTCTGCCATGCGGCGCTCGCGGTCGCGCCAGACAAGGTCACCCGCATAAAAGCCGGCAATGATGATGGGGATGATGGAGAAAGAGCCTTGTAAGGCCACGACCATCAGGCGTGTGACCGGCTCAATCGCGGTGCCCCGCACTTCATCTGCATAGAGAAGGGCACCCATGGCATTAAAGAGGCCCAAGACCAACAATACAAAGAAGGCCGGACTGAACATCACGGCTTTCACGTCAAAGGTGGTACGCGCCCACAGCTGGGCCAAGCGGACTTGGCCCGTAAGGACAGGCGCGATGACGGGGGCTGTTGCCACGATTGGGGCCGCGACAGCTTTGCCTGCCTTGGCTGCCTTGTCCGCCTTCACGCCTTTGCCGCCGGGGCGGTAGATAAAATAGGAGAGGCCCAAGCAGGCCAAAGCGACGCCGAGCCAGATGGCCCGGTTTTGCAGAAATGTCCCGACCAGTTCTGGCAGGCGCGTGTTGCGGTCTGCCGCGGTCCAATATTCGGTTTGGCGGTCCAAAGCATTGACCCCGGTCGGGTCAAAGAGGCCCGCAATGTCCTCGAGGTCTGGCTTATCAAGCAGGATGCCTGCGGTCACCCAAGCGACCAGAATACCGATCAGGCCCAGATAGGCCCCCATCATAGAACGGGTCGCCGTGGCAAAGGCAAACAGCATCGCTCCAAACACAAACAACATCGGCAGGGCAATGATGAAATAGGCGAAAGCATAGTGAGCCAAAATCAGCGGCCCGACCTTCTCTTGATCCAGCCAGGGCATTAGCGAGCCGATCAAGATCGCTAGCGGCACCGACAAATAGCCCACCGCCGCTGCCAGCCAGGACCCGGCAAAGCGGCCAAAAAGATAGGCGCCTTTGCCCAAACGTGTCGCGCGCAAGATGGGGCCATAGCCGGTCTCGTCATCGCGTGTGACTGAGTTGGCAACAAAGGCTGTCACGGCAAAGAGCGCAAAAATACCCATCACCATCATAGTTTGATTGATGGCGAAGGGCGAATTGATGTTGGTATTGCCGGTGCCACCGATCTGGATTTCATCCACGGTGACGGCCCCAAAGGTCAAAAGGAAGAAGAGGGTAAAGCTGACCCAGAGTACCGGGTTACGAAGCTGATAGCCGAACTCAAAGCCGGCCACAGACAGAAATTGGCGCAAGGATTTCATAATGTCTGTCCCGATCTCAAGCAGCAGCGCGCATGGCGGCAAGGGTTGAGAAATAGACGTCTTCCAGCCCACCCTCGACGGCATTAAAGCCGGGCTCTGGCTCTTGGTCGGCCAACACATGAATAACGGTCTCGCCGCCAAATAGGCGCGAGGAGATGACTTGCATCCGCGCTTGGTAATCGGCCAGAGCCGCGCGTCCGATGGTTTTGCGCCAGACACGACCCGCCAGCGCGTGGGTTAGGTCTTTGGGTGCGCCCTCGGCCACAATCTTACCGCCGGCCAGAATGGCCATGGCCGGGCAGAGATCGGCGACATCTTCCACGATATGGGTCGAAAGGATCACGACCACTTCATCGCCAATGGCGGCCAACAGGTTCAAGAAGCGGTTGCGCTCTTCAGGGTCGAGGCCTGCGGTTGGCTCGTCCACGATAATGAGTTTGGGTGCACCAATTAAGGCTTGGGCGATACCAAAGCGTTGCCGCATCCCGCCGGAAAAGCCCGCGATGGCCTTTTTACGAACTTGCCAAAGATTGACTTGGTTTAGGAGGCCTTCAACGACTTCCTTGCGTTCCTTAGCGCCTGCAAAGCCCTTGAGGATGGCCATATGGTTCAGCATGTCTTTGGCGGTCACGCGCGGATAGACGCCAAAGTCTTGCGGCAGATAGCCCAAGGTCTCGCGCAAAAGTTCTGGCTGTTGCAGCACGTCAATCTTGCCAAACTCGATCGCGCCAGAGGTCGGTGTTTGCAGGGTAGCGATGGTGCGCATCAGGGTGGACTTGCCGGCACCATTGGGTCCGAGCAGACCGTACATGCCCGGCGCAATCGTCAGATTGATATTGTCTAGCGCCTTCACGCCATTGCTATAGACATGCGTCAGGCCGGTAATCTTTAACATGTTAATCCCCCATTTTGCCCGAGGGTAACGTGCGGGTTTCAGCGCGGCAATGCCCCCAGATAATTAAATTATCGTCATAAACCTCTAGGATTGCGAGGGTTTCTGCACCCGAATTCCCTGCTTACGAAGGAAGAGTGTGGCCAAGATCTAGAGCATTTCCATTGAACCCCAAAGCATGTGGGTGCCCAAAATTGACGTGCCCTCCTCGAATTCGGTCCACGGTAAGTTAGAGTTTCCCGTTCAGATGAACGTCCGCTTTCGCCGCCCAAGCTCCCCAAAGCAGACCATCCGCAATCGGCCAAAAGTCGACGTCGCGTGACGGTTCGCATTAAACCTGATCGCCAATGGTGTAGCGGTTTCTCGCTTAAGACAGCCTTTGCCTCAGGCTGTGCTTAGCCAAAGGCTTAGGTCGAGTTTCAGCTTGCGCAGAAAGAATTGTCGAGCGGGGCAAGCGGAGTGACACAATGCGCCGTTCTAACGCCCTTCGCTCTGAGCAATGACTTCATCGAAAAGCTTTACGCCAAAGCCAACAGCACCGGGAGGAATGGTTGGTTTGCGGGTTGTGGCCCAAGCGACGCCAGCAATATCAAGATGGACCCAAGCGGTTTCTGGCTTAACCCATTCCTCAATAAATGCGGCTCCAATCGACGCGCCTGGTGCGCCGCCCTCAACGACGTTCTTCACATCGGCCACATCAGACTTAATATCAGCACGGGTTGAAGCGTGTATTGGCAAGCGCCAAGTCATTTCTCCGACTTTGGCACCAGCATCTTCAACGCGCTTGGCTGCGGCCTCATTATTGTGGAATAGAGCGGCATAATCATCACCGAGTGCGCCGCGTGCGGATCCGGTAAGGGTCGCGATATTGATCATTAGGCTCGGCTTGAAGGTCTCCTGCGTCCACCAATTGGCATCGGCCAATACCATTCGCCCTTCAGCATCGGTATTGAGGATTTCCATGGTTTTGCCAGACATAGACGTGAGGACATCGCCAGGGCGGATTGCATTGCCGTCTGGCATGTTTTCCGCCAAGGCTGCCACACCTACTACATTGACCTTGGCTCCGCGCTTTGCTGCTGCCAATAGCGCACCCATTGATGCAGCCGAACCCGCCATATCATAGCGCATCCGCCACATGCCTTCGCCCGGTTTAATTGAAATACCGCCGGAATCGAACGTGATGCCCTTGCCGACAAAACTGATCGGGGCGCTGTCACGAGCCCCGCCACGATAGTGGATGGCGAGCAGACGTGCAGGCCGTGCTGAGCCTTGCCCAACTCCTACCAAACCACCCATGCCAAGGCGTGCCGCCTCTTTCTCGTCAATGACTGTGACCGACACATTGGGGATCCCCTCAAAGGCCGTGCTGACAGTGTCGACATACCATTGCGGGCTTTTGATGTTGGATGGGGTGGAGATGAGATCACGCGCGAGTTTCACGCCGTCCCCAACGGGTTGCCAGCGTCCTGTCCAAGCTGAACTTGCGGCGCTTGCATCGGCAACATGCAGGCGAAGCGTACGATCCGTATTGGCCCGAGTTGTTTTGCCGACTTGAGGGAACTCATAAGAGCCAAGCCGTGCGCCCAACGCCACTAAGGCGCCAGCATCGACAAAGGCGGGCGCATCTGGGAGCACGACAGCCCACGTGCTTGCTAGGCCTTCCAGCGCGGCACGCGCGACGCGGCCGCCAAAGTCTTCAAGGCCAACGCGACTATTGGCGCTCTCGCCAACCCCGATCAAAGTCACGCGGCTGTAAGGCCCGACACTATAGAGGTTTAGTGTGTCTCCTGAATTGCCTCTGAACGAGGCAGCCGTGATTGCGCGCGAAATCCCGCCATTTGTGATCCGGTCAACCGCCATAGCCGCCTCCCCAAGCTTGCCATCTTTGCCGACAGGCAAGGCGATCGCGCCGGTGCCGGGTGGTGACGCAGTCACGAACGAAATGGGCAAAGCCATCGCAGGGGTCGAGCTTACGCTACTAAGGATGATACCCAATGACGACAAAATCAGTGCACGCATGAAAGCCCCCGGAAACTAATGATACATGCGGCTTGTGTCCGAGACCCGAGGCTGTCAAATCACACTAAAGTGAAGAGATCGGTGGCGGGTCGCACGAGCGTGCGACGAGTAAAGGACGCTTTGTTGCGACTTGGCGCGCCAGCGGACTTTGTCGTTAAGCGTCCAGTCCGTAGCGACTTACGTGGCAGCATTCCCTGGCCCAAGTCTCTAATAGCAAATGCCAAGCTAACATCATGGCGGACGCCGAAAAGATAGTTGTGAGGAAGCTTGACTGCCATGACCCAGTGCAGGCTCAGATTTGAAGTATTTCAAACCCTTCTGGCCAGCGGAATTTAGGGTTTATTGTTTAGATGACTGGCGAATTTTTACGTCAGAGCATCATTTAGCGGACCAGCTGCGGTCGGCCAAGTTCTGCTGAATTGCGGACAGTTTCCGCTGTGCCGGGGGGTGGTTTTTGGGCGGGTTGGGGGGTCTTAAAGGCGGACGTTTGCCAGTACGTAGGGTGCGGTCCAATAGGACTGTACCGTCGCAAGACTTGCGGTTTTGGATTTAGCTTTTTCTACTTCGACAGCCTTTGCCGCAGGCTGTGCCTAGGCAAAGGCATAGTTCTAGTTTGTGGGCGCAGGATGAGGCGTCAAGAGGCGCGCTTTGCGCGTCGGCGAAGCCGATTTCACCTTTTGACACCCCATCTTACGCAGAAACCTTTGTCGAGCGGCTTCAAGGCAAGCAAAGTGCGGCCTTGAACCGTCCCACGTGCTTTGGCTGCCGCTCAACATCGACAATCTTTGGGATTGCGTGACCTTGGTGCATTCCATGGATGGAATGCACCCTGCGGCGCGAAGCGCATATCTACTTCGGAGAGTGGCGCAACGAGCAAGACTATCCAGGCCAAGTGTTTGGGGCCAAGACGACGGTTGATCTTGATGTCAGCTACACGATTGCTGAGAAATACACCGTCACGATCGGCGCACAGAACTTGTTCAGCACCTATCCAGACAAGATCGCCCAGTCGTCTGCTATCAATGTGTTCCCGATCAGCGGCGGTCTGGCCGATGGTCAGGTCTATCCCCGCAGCGGTGGCCCATTCGGCATGAATGGTGGCTTCGGCTATGTCAGCTTGAAGGCCAACTCCGAAACCCAACCGACTTTTAGTCGGCGGTAGGCGGGAAAGCTTCGGCTTTCCCGCTTTTCTTTTGTGGGCCGGGCGTATGACCAAATCAGTATCCAGCTTAAATGACCAACCACACAGCCGCAAAAGCGCCCGCTCAAGACCTCCCTGCGGACAGACGTTGTGCACACAAAAAAGCTGAGCGCCTGCCCGCACAGCAGCTAGAACATCGCGCTATGGCGGAGCAGATTTAAATGAAAGTCCGGGTCTCATGTTCGATGCTGATTGACAGCCCAGCCATTGCGAGCCACTGTAAAGTCTTAAAGGTAAACCATGAGTGGCGTGACTAGGAGCTCCAGCAAGGCCCAGCCTGTGGCCGTTGTAGGACGGACTGAGTTTCTCAAAGCCCGGCCGCTGGGCCTTGACAGCTTCCGTGAAAATGTCGTCGTCATGGCCCGGTGTAGCGAGGTGCTACGTCCCGAACGTCTTCGGGGCTCACGCAAAGTAGAGCTGCGATTCGGCGATAAAACACTGCTGGCCTCAACGATGATCGGCGACCCGACCCTGCTAATGCCTGACGAGATCGGACTCCCACAGCCGCTGTTCCGTCGCCTCGGCGTCAAGGCCGGCGACCTTGTCCAGGTGGCTCCCGCGCGTCCACCGGCAAGCCTTGCGACCATTCGCGCCAAGGTCGATGGTCTGGTGCTTGATGACGCCGCCTTTGTGGCCGTGGCGCGCGATCTTGCCGATCATCGATGGTCCGATATGGAAGTCGCTGCCTTCCTCTTCGCCTGTGCCCGCTTCATGACGCCCGAAGAGACCCTTGGCCTCACCCGCGGGATGATCGCGGCTGGCTCTAGGCTCGATTGGGGTAGTAAACTTGTCGTGGACAAGCACTGCATCGGCGGCATACCCGGAAACAGAACCTCATTGATCGTCGCACCAATCGTCGCCTCCCATGGACTCATCATTCCCAAAACCTCTTCGCGGGCAATCACCTCGCCAGCAGGAACCGCCGACACCATGGAGGTCCTCGCCCGCGTGGATTTGTCGGAGGAGGAGATGCGTAACGTCGTCGAAACCTGCGGCGGCTGCATTGTCTGGGGCGGGCGGGTGAACCTGTCGCCGGCAGACGACGTGCTGATTTCGGTCGAACGCCCCCTGTCGATCGACACGCCAGAGCAGATGGTTGCGTCCATCCTTTCCAAAAAAATCGCTGCCGGGGTCGGGCGGCTGGTGCTTGACCTGCCGGTCGGGCCGTCGGCCAAGCTACACGACAGCCAGGCGGCAGTGCGCCTGAGGAAGCTGTTCGAGTTCGTTGCCACCAATCTGGGTCTCGAAATCGAGGTGGTCTTCACCGACGGCACCCAGCCGATTGGCCGCGGAGTGGGGCCGGTCCTGGAGGCGCGCGATATCATGGCCGTCCTTGCCAACACGCCCGGCGCACCGGCGGATCTCCGGGAAAAGGCCATACGCCTGGCCGCCCGGGTGCTCGACGCGGATCCTGACCTGCCCGGCGGCAAGGCCGAGGCACGCGCCCGGGAGTTGCTGGAATCAGGAGCAGCCCGCCGGACTATGGACGCCATCATCGAGGCCCAGGGCCCGTCGCCGCTGAGCGGCACCTTGGGTTCGCTCGAGCATGAGGTCGTGGCTGCAGCGGCCGGTCGGGTCACCGCGGTCGACTGCCTGCGCATCGCCGGCATCGCCCGGCTGGCAGGCGCGCCAACCGACCCCGGTGCGGGAATTGAAGTCCTACGCCGCATTGGCGATGTGGTCAGACGCGGTGATCCCCTCTATCGGATCTACGGCTCCGAACATTCAGACTTCGGTTTTGCCCTCGAAGCCGCAGGCGTAGACGCCGGCTTCGCGATCGCCAATCCGTGACCCGCGCACAGGTCCATGGCTTCGCCGAGGACGCCCCGGAGGTTGGCCGTCTGGCCGAGCGTCTGGCTGTGCCGATGGGTCTGGTCAATCTGCATGCGTTTCCAGACGGGGAGAGCCTGCCAACGGTCCCGCTTACTGACGCCTCGACAGTGATCCTTTACCGATCACTCCATCATGCCAACGAGCGGCTCGTTTCGCTGCTCTTGACAGCTGACGCCTACCGCCGTTGCGGCGTGGCGCGACTTGTGCTGGTCGCGCCCTATCTTTGTTATCTCCGACAGGACGTAGTATTTCAGCCGGGCCAGTCCCTCAGCCGCGACGTGGTGGGCCAATGGTTGGGCGCGGCCTTTGATCGCATCCTCACCGTACAGGCACATCTCCATCGCACGCTTGACTTGACAGAGGTGTTCGGCGTGCCCGCCCAAAGCGTGAGCATTGCCGGCGATCTCGCCGTCCTCGCAGCCGCTGGCGGCCAACCCCTAATTGTCGGACCCGACATAGAGTCCCAGCCCCTGGCTGAAGAGGCGGCGAGGCGTCTGGGCACGGACTGGATTGTCTTCGACAAGACACGGCTCGGCGATCGGCAGGTACGTCTCTCGTTAAATAGCCCCGAAAAGATCGCCGGCCGGGCCGTCCTTTTTCTCGACGACATCTGTTCAACCGGCGGCACGCTGGAACAGTCCATCGTCATGCTGCGCCAAGCCGGCGCGGCATCCGTCGATGTGGCCGTTGCCCACGCGCTGTTTGGCGCTGACGTCGAAAGCCGCCTGCGGGCCGCAGGTGCCCGCCAGATCCTGTCCAGCGACTCTGTTCCCAACCCGACCAACAAAATGGAGCTGGCTGGCGTTCTCGCCACGGCTCTTCGCAAGGAGACCACTGCGTGACACCCTCCATCATATTTCATGGCGCAGCAGGCTGCGTTACCGGTTTCTGCGCCGAGCTTTGCCTCGAGGGCGCACGAATCCTCGTCGACTGCGGTATGTTCCAGGGATCCAAGACGCTAAAGACCCTGAACTACGCGGACTTCCCCTTCGACGCGGCCAGCATCGACGCGGTGTTGCTGACCCACGCCCATATCGACCATTCCGGTCTCCTGCCCAAGCTTATGCTCGCAGGCTTCGCCGGGCCGATCTATAGCACCGAGGCCACCCGCGACCTCTGTGCTGTGATGCTCGCAGACGCCGGAGGTATCCAGGAGAGCGAGGTCCGTCACCTCAACCGGCGCAACCAGCAACGCGGTCGTGCTGCCATCGAGCCGATCTACACCGAGCAAGATGCAAAGGAGGTCATGGGCCAGTTCGAGACCGTGAAGCTTGGCCAAACCGTCGAGGTCGCGCCCGGGGTCAGCGTCATATATTGGGAAGCAGGCCACATCCTCGGTGCCGCGTCAATCGAAGTAAATGCGGCGTGCGGGCCCGAGCCGATGCGCCTGTTCTTCTCCGGGGACTTTGGACCAGGCGGGAGCGAATTCATTGCCGACCCCCAGGGGCCGGCCGGCATCGATCATCTGATTATTGAATCGACTTATGGCGACCGCCAGCGCATCGTCGCCGACGCCGCTACCCGTCGCAATATGCTTGCCCGCGAGTTACTTGACGCCCATGCCGCTGGCGGACCGCTTTTGATCCCGGCTTTTGCCGTCGAGCGTACCCAGGAATTGCTGGCCGACCTTTTGATTGTGATGGATAGTGGGGATGTTCCCGAAGGTGACATTTTCCTGGATTCGCCCATGGCGATTGAAGCGACCGAAGTGTTCCGGCAACAGGGCTGGAATCCGGCGACGGGGCGCAATCCGTTCGAGAGGGTGCGGCCTTCCGAGCGTCTTCGCTTTCTCGACAAGCCACATGACAGCGATGGTCTGGACCGGCTGAAAGGTTGGCACATTATCGTGGCCGGCAGCGGCATGTGCAACGCCGGCCGCATCCGCAAACACCTCAAGCGCCTCTTGTGGCGCGAGGAAGTGACCGTGCTGTTGTCGGGCTTCCAGGCCGTCGGGACCCTCGGCCGGCTGCTGGCAGAGGGGAGCAAGAGGGTCACCATCCAGGGTGAGGAGATCAAGGTGCGTGCGAACATCCGCATGCTCGATACCTATTCCGGCCACGCCGACGCCCGAGCTCTGGAGGCTTGGGCCCTGGCGCGCCGGCCTATCACCGGCTCGGTGTTCATGGTCCATGGCGAACCCGATGCCGTGGAAGGACTGCGTGAACGACTAATACTGGCGGGTTTTCCGGCCGATCAACTCGTCGCCCCCCGGCTCGACGAGTCGTTCAGCCTGGGCAAAGGCCGGGCTAAGGCCCAGAAGGGCGCACAGCCGAGAATTCCGCCCGAAACAACCGCAAAGCTTGACTGGCACAATGCCCGCGCCCAACTGCTTTTGAGGCTGAACGAGGTCCTGGAACGAGCGCCCGACGATGCAGCCCGGGAAGCCCTCATGGCCCAGCTCCGACACGACCTTGGCGATAACGAGGATAAAGAGGCCCCGGATACCTCTGCCAGACAGGAAGCCATCGTTCCGCCCCAAGTGCAGGAAATCATTTGACGGTGGCGAACCTCGTGAAGTCCGGACCGGCCAAGCTCAAACGTGGCTAAGTGACCAGCATCCGCGCTGCCTGACGTTTCAAACCTTTAAACCCTAACTCCCACAGGCCCGACAAACGGGCCCCACCTCGCACACTCGGCCAAACGCAGACAACTGCCCGATGGCCGCGGTATAATTAAGATTGGACTGACTTAGCGTTAAACTTTTCCGTTACTTGGACATCATTGCTTGCTAGTTGGGCCCATAGGTCACATATACACCTCATGCCAGAACCACATATCCTAGCTGCGATTTTATGGGCGCTCATTCTCGCTGGTGCGGGCGGCGCGCTGACCAGTATTGGGCCGTGGTATCGCAATCTCAAAAAGCCAAGTTGGCAGCCGCCCGATTGGCTATTTGGCCCGGCTTGGACTTTGATTTTGTCCTCCGCAGCTTGGGCGGCGATCCTCGCTTGGGAAGGGGCCTCCAGCCGTTCCGACCAGATGATTGTTATTGGGCTTTATGCTGCCAACTTCGTGTTTCACTTTGCGTGGTCACCCTTATTCTTTGCGCTTAAGCGCCCGGATTGGGCCTTGAAGGAATCCTTCTTTCTTTGGGGCTCAGTTGTCGCGCTGTGCGTCGGTGTGTTGCCGTATTCGGCGCTCGCAAGTGCTCTATTGGTGCCCTATGTGCTGTGGGTCACCTTTGCGACCTACCTCAATTACACCATCGTGAAACTCAATGGCCCGTTTCAAAGTCCAGCTTCGCCCTAATCGGCGGTGTTTGAGGGGCGTGCGGCCCCCGTTTCAGGTCACTTCTAATACAAAAGCCTGCGGGCACGCTTTAGCTTGAAAGCGGTCAATTCTGGCTGCCACCGCGTCTTTATGGCGTCCAGGCTTTCCCCGGCAAGAATCGCCTCGCGCAGCCACGACACACCAGCCAGCTTATCAAAGAAGGGCGGATTGCCAGGCAAGAAGGAAAAATCCTTGCCATGGTGGCGTGCAATGTCGAGCAAGATCGCGATACCTATATCTGCGGGCGCAAGGGCTGCGCGATCTATGATATGCACCTGCACGCCCGCGCACAACTGACCCTGAAACTTGGAAAAAGTCGGTGTAAACCAAGCGGGGCGAAAGCGGGCTCCGGGCAAGTTGCGCTGATTGAGTCTATCGGCAAGCGCTTGCGCGTCGATAAAGGGCGCACCAATCAATTCGAACGGCTTAGCTGTGCCGCGCCCCTCAGATAGGTTCGTGCCTTCGATCAGACAGGTGCCGGGATAGATAAAAGCCGTATCGGTTGTCGGCATATTGGGCGAGGGCGGCACCCATGGCAGGCCTGTCTGGGTGGCATTGTCGGTTCGTCGCCAATTGGCGCATCTCACCACAGTGAGGTCACAGCCAATGCCGAAATCTGCATTCATCAGCAAGGCGAGTTCGCCAAGGGTCATCCCGTGGCGAATGGGGATCGGGTAGGCTCCGACAAAGCTTGCTAAGGCTGGGTCTAGGACCGGTCCTTCGACTCTGATGCCGCCAATCGGGTTGGGCCGGTCGGCTACAATGACACCAATCCCGGCTTCTCGCGCAGCCTGCATCACAAGGGCAAGCGTCCATGGATAGGTATAAAAACGTACACCAATATCTTGGATATCAAACACCAACACATCCAAACCGGCGAGCATGGCAGGCGTTGGTTTGCGGGTAGTGCCATAGAGGCTGTAGGCGGGCAGTCCAGTGCGGGCATCCACATTATCAGCCACGGCAGCACCTGCTTGGGCATCGCCCCGCACTCCGTGCTCGGGGCCAAATAGAGCCGCCAATTTGAAGTCCCTCGCCCGGGCCATCAGATCAATCGCACTTTCGAGTTTCACCGTAACGCCTGTTGGATTGGTGATTAGGCCAACCCGCTTTCCGGTTAAAAGCGCGCGCTTCTGCCCCAAGAGAATTTCAAGCCCGGGGACGACCTTGCCGGCCTGCGCTAAAGCAGTGATCGGTGTCCCCACCACCATGGCGCTCGCTACCGCAGTCCCCGCAAAGCCACGACGGGAAAAAGTCCTGATGAGTTCCGCCAACAACAGCTCCAGTGTGCAAAGGGCAAAGCACCGCCCGCGGAGAAGGAGTGTATCTGGGTTGGCGGTTCTAAAGCTAGGGGTGACGCTAAATTCAAATAGTGGGTCATCCAGCATGAATTATCCAGTTCTTCATCCGTGAATTGAGGAAGGATTAACTCGAACAGGCTTGAGATCGGAGGATCGCTTGGGGTGGCATGCGAGGCCGCAGTCCAGCTTGTGCTGTGGGGTAAGGGAGTTTGGGCATGGCTGTTAGACGATGGCTTGTCGGAGTAAGCCTTGGCTTGGCGACGATCTCGGGCGGCCTATGGTTTGGTGGGCAGCGGGTCGTTGAATCTGTTACGCGGCCATCTCTTCCTGCGTCCGTGGGGAGCGTAGGGCAGGGGGCCACAGCCTTTTACGCGGCAAGCTTTGGCGGGCTGTCGATGGACGCTCTGGCTTCTAATGCCGTGCCTTGGCACCTGACGGCCGCAGCCCTCGTCCTAGACGAGCAACGCCGTGACCCAAGCGCCACCCTCAGTCAGGAAACTTTGGCCCGGGTCTTGGCTCGGTTTGGCTTTCTTAGTCCAGATAGCATCGTCAACCTGCCAGAAGAAGCTAAGCGGGTCGGGACGCAAAGCCCGCTTGGCCAAACTCCCCTTGGCATGACGCTTGGGACCATTCACCCGATTGCGGGTACTTCTATTTTGGTTTCAAACCTCGGATGCGCTTCATGTCATGCTGGTGTAACTTATGGGCCAGAGGGGCAACCTCAACCCGATAAAGTCATGCTGGGCATGCCCAACACGTCGCTCGACTTGGAGGCCTATACCCAAGCCATCTTTAAGGCTCTGCGCGCTGCTGACGATTCAGAGCGCCTTATAACAACGGCACAAGCGCTCTTTCCCGAAATGACGGTGTTTGACCGCGTAAGCCTGCGCGCGCTTGTCTTGCCCCTTGCCCAACAGCGCTTGGCGAGCCTTGCCACGACCGACCGGGCAATGCCTTTTCCCAATGGCTCCCCCGGTAGCACCAATGGGGTCGCCGCGCTGAAAGTGGCGCTAAAGACCCCGCTAATCGACGGTGGCAAGGCCGACGCGGGCTTCGTCTCGATTCCTGATCTGGGCGACCGCGTTTTTAAGACAAGCCTTCTTGCCGATGGGGCCTATGGCGTATTTGGCAAGCCCGCCCAATCCACTATGACACCGCAGGGTTTGGACTCAAGCCACCTCCGCGCCTTGGCCTCGATTACAACCTTTTTCACCGTACCCAGCATGGGCGTCCATCCTGATCAAGCACGCGGCGGGCTGCCAGATGGCATTGCCATCATGGACTTCTTGAAAACCTATCGCAGCCAAGCCTTTCCCGGCTCCATCAATACGGCGCTCGCCCAAGAAGGCGATAGAATTTATCAAGCCCAGTGCGCCTCTTGCCATGGCACATATCAGCCTAGCGCGGCGGGCCCAAGGCTTGTCTCCTTCCCCAATTGGATCGGCAGCGTTGGAACAGATCCTTTGCGAGGGGACGCCTTTGATAAGCCCTTGGCAGAGGCTGTTGCCCAGACCTCCTACCGCAACATCATTGCGGTCCATTCCGGGCGCGGCTACGTCGCGCCACCCTTAGCGGGCTTGTGGGCCTCGGCACCATATCTGCACAATGGCTCTGTTCACAGCTTGCGTGCGCTCTTGACCCCAGAGGCGCGGCTCAAGCGCTTCCAAGTCGGCGGCCACGCGCTCGATCTGGAAACCGTCGGAATCAAAGTCACCACTGAGGGAGCTTTTCCGCCCGGCTATCAGCCGTTTTCCACGTCGAGTTGGATTGAGACCGATGCGCTTGGCCGGAATAATGGCGGCCATGACTATGGCAGCGACCTGTCTGCCGCGCAGAAGTCAGCTCTAATTGAATATTTAAAGACGCTTTAGACGAGAACTTCACTCAGGGTCAGGCGCGCACGAGATGCTGGCTGTTTTGCCCCGAGGCGGCCGACACGAAACGCGCTAACGAGGCGACGTTCGGTTCCGATTCCATACCTCTGACACAAGTGGCGCGCGGTTTCGCATTCATCCGCCAAGGCGGCAAGGACAGCCGCACCAAAGCCCAGCGCTTCGAGTTTTAGCCAAAGCCGATAGAAGTGTCGCCCACTTTCAAAGGCACTTTCGCTAAGCTCACGGTGGAACAGGATGAGGCCGGTGGCATGTCGGATTTTCTCGCCCTCTGCCACCAAGGGTGCGGCAAGCCCGATGGCGTTTAGGGGTTGAAAAGCGGGCCCCAGAACCACTGCTGCGGCGGTGGCCTCAAAGGGGCCTAACGCCATAGCCGCCGCGTTCAGTCCATCACGCGCCCAATTTGGATGGCTCGATTGAAAGCGCATCCAGCCCCGCAATTCATCGCGAAATGCCGTGTTGCGCATAAAGCTAAAGCTTGCCGCATCATAAAGTTGCGCCAAAGTTTGCAGTTCGCTGGGCTCTGTCACAACAAGGGCGTCAGGGGCCGCCATAGCCGCCAGAGCGGTGCGATCCTCGGCTGATGGCGCTGCAAAAGCGCCGCGCCACGAGGCGCGTGCGGTTACGAAAGCGGCCAGCGGGTCCGGTGTGCTGCCCGTGCGAATAAGATAGCGTCGCATAGGCCGCAGCGGCTTTGCCAGTTCAGGCAGCGGCGCACTGTCATCTGGGACAAATTCAAAACCGTCTTGGCTAGCAGCCAAACGCAGGCCCTCGAAGGCGGCCCCCAAGCTGATGCCCGTATCATTGCCTGCTGGGTCGCCAATTTTCAGACGCCGCGACATATCTTCGACAAGGACGAAAGCATCGGACTCGATCCGCCATCGGGCTGGCTGAACATTGTGAACACTCGGTGCAAGGCGTGCTTGATCCACCCAAGCCTTGAATGTGTCCGGGGTCATGGAAGGGCCTTTTTGAACAAGTGAAGCTGGTGCAAGGGCTTGGCCGAAAGCTTCTCCATTTGCCGAAGGCTCGCCTTGTTTTGGTCTGCAATCCAAGTAATGCCGAGCTTCTCATAGCCTGCCGCGCGGAGTGACTGAAGCGTGTGGGCAAGGATCGCCCCCATCAGGCCACGCCCATGAAATTCCTGCGCCACGGAATAGAAAATGATGACCGCGCGTCGGCGGTTCAATCGATAACGCAAGTAATGAAAGGGCGTCGCCCAACCAATGCGAGAACGATTAGCTTTCAGGAAGCCGTTAAGGTCTGGAATGCAAATAATGGTGCCAACCGGCTGACCTTGATGCAGAAGAATCGAAGAGAGGCGCGGGTCCAAAATTGCCATCATTTCGCCGGCCTGGAAGGTGAATTCCTCGGCAGTGAGGGGGACAAACATGGGATTGTCCTTAAAGCCATCATTGAGGACCTTGCGCGCTTGTTCCATCAAAGCCGGAAAGTCCTTTTTGACGATCGGGGCAAAGGAATAGCCCTTTGCCGCATCGATCCGATTTGGCGGGGTGTTGGCCGTGGCGATATCAAGCTCAAACGTCTGCATCGGAAAGAAGGGTTCAAACCCATTTTCCGTAAGGAGCTCCGGGATATGGGGTGGGTTGACCACCATGTCGGTGAAGGCTTCTGCGCCATAACCTCCGGTCATAACGCCGCATTGCTGCATGGCGGTCAGATTGAAATTGCCAGCAAGCTCTGTTTGACCGTGCTGGCGGGCAAAGTCAGCCGCCGCATCGAGTAAAAGCTTGGCTGCATCGCGGTCTGGTGCGCAGTCAAAGAAGCCGAAATGGGCGCGGCTAAGATTGTGCAACTCATTGGACTGGCGATGCACATGGGCCACGATCCGTCCGATAGGTTTACCGTCGCGATGGGCGGTCCAGAACTGATAAGGATTGCCGTCGCGCCAGAGTGGGTTCTTCTCCGCATCCAAAAAGCGCAAGACATCGTCTTTCAGGGGCGAGACATAGCCCGATTGATCATCATAAGCGTGAAACGGAGCTTCAAAGAAAGCCAGCTTGTTACCGGTTTGAAGGCTCAGCATCAGTGTGCCCCTTCGACTAGGCGGGCTATAAGGGCCAGATCATCGTCCAAACTTGGGCCAGCCAATTCGCCCGCCGAAATGGCCAGCATCTGGGGTGGTTCGATAGATAGGCGCAGCAAATGGGTTGCGGCATAGCGGTCTAACAGATCGCGTGTCGCGTCTCTAAGCGCTTCAGGCCCGGTCTGGCCTGTGAGTAGTGAGTAGGCCAAGAGGCTTTTGATCGTATCTTCTGGATAGTCGGCGAGCACATGGGCGTCCAACAGTCGCCCTTGGCTGAGAAGCGGATGGGCTTCAAGTAGGCTGGCACGATCTGAACGGTGCAGAACTTGGGCCACAGCATGGACCAGGCCAGAACTTGCGCGCTGGTCGGTCGCAAAGCGCTCAAGCAGTAAAATAAGGCCCGTGGTCGCGACCACACAGGCCGTGAGTTGAATGCCCATCTCAAAACCGAAGGCGGGCTCGGAGACCAGCATGAGAACAACCAAAGTCCCGCCCGCCGCGAGCGAGATACCTATGTCGCGCAGCAACAGGCTGGGCTTGCCATGGCCGGAGACGAAATGGGAAGTCGCCAGCACCAAAACCAAAACAGCAAACGCGCCGCCACGCACCGGCGTATCGGCAAACAGCTCACGGAAATCGGTTAAAGCCAAAGGCGCGACGAGCAAGAGGGCAAGAACAAAGGTGTCAGCCAGACCCTGATCTTCACCCGAGACGTCGTTACGATGGGCGCGCAATAGCAGGATCACAAAGACTGTCGCTAAAATCTGATAGAGCGCCAAACCGATCAAGACGGCAGCGCTGGGCACAAAGCCTGATAGGAGTGTCAAAACGGAGAGGACGAATGCGCCCACCAAAGTGAAAATCTTGACCGCTTTAGTGGCGTGAAATCGCACGATATCCTCGGCCAAGCGCAATTGTGCGAAGGGTAGCCAAGCCGCTACCAACAGGGTTGCCCCATTGAAAAAGGAGCTCGGCAGCAAAAGGTTCAACAAGCGCAAGCTGAAGAAAACGGCCAATAGTCCGTAGAGGACGCGCAAGCGGTCAGCCACCACGGACGGGCGCTTGGTGAGAGACACGCCGGACAGCGCGACAAAAACGCCAGCCAGAGCAAGGGCTGTTAGGATGAGGTCAATCGGCTCGCTCATGCCATCATCTTTTTCATAAAGGCTTGCACCATGAAGCCTTTCACTGCGGCGACGGGGGCACTTAAGGGCTTTTCGACTGAGGTCGTGTGGGGGTTGAAGAAATAGCCACGGTGGTCGGTCCCACCGGGGCGGCCTAGGATCACCCGGATGGCTTCTTCGGCCATCAGGGTACCGGCCATTGTCACCATGGTCGAGAACGAGAAGCGCGAACGTTTGCCTGCCGCGACCTCGGCAGCAATTTCTAGATCGACATAACGATGGCTTGAGCTGTGGGTCAGGACATAGGCGATCTCGCGCATCAGACTGTTGGTCGCCATTTCGGGCGTCACATCCGTCCAAGCGACCCCGCGCGTTGGATAGTTCAAGCGGTCCTCTAGCCGAGGCGCATCGGGGCGCACGACGGTGACAGATGGCAAGGGTGCTGCATAAGCATCAATCAGGGTCTTCTGAAGCGCCGCACAGCGCCGGTACAAGTGGACCCCGGCACCGGTATGATCCATGCCATTGATGGCCACATGCACCTTAGGCAAAATATGGTCGAGTTCTTCAGTCCATTCACGACCCAAGACTTCGATTTGAACTTCAGGATTGATTTTGTGCGCCATGGCATTGGCCGCCTCTGCCTTCAGCGCACCCACGGTATCGAGTGTGGCAAAGAGCTGGCGGTTAAGGTTGGAAACTTCAAACACATCAATATCGGCAATTACAAAATGCCCCACACCTGCGCGCAACAGCGCCATAAACGCTGCCCCGCCCATGCCGCCAACACCGGGGATAAAGACACGTGCGCCGCGCAAACGATCCTGTTCGGCTTGGTTTACAAAGCCACGGTTTCGCGTTGTCATTTCGCCATATGTAAACTCAGTCATCGGGCACTCCGCAATCGGCCAAAGGGTTTATCTGCGTCTAACCAGCGCATCAGCGGCGACAAAACCGATCCCGCTAGGATGATGGCAGCTTGAAGAAGAAGTTGGGGGATGGCAGAGCGAGGTGTGCTGCGGGTCAGATATTTTCGCCCAGAACCAATATCGATCAGGCCAATTTGCAGAACATCGTCGCCCCGCCCATAGTCGAGTTCCTTGAGGCAAAACTGATTGTAGGTCTCCTCGCGATGCTTAGCGGCAACGTCAAAACTCTTTTTCAAATTGTCCGAGCCACCGGTATAAGCGTTCAGGATGACTTGGCGGTCGAGGTCAAAGTCAGCATCTTCCCCCACGCCAAAGGCGGCGCGCTCGCTTTGCATGATTTGATGGGCGAGATGTCGATGCGCAAAGCTTTGTGCGGTCCCTTGCTGGGCTGGATAGACCTTGTCGAACGTCTCAGCGACCATACCGACGACGGCAGGCACTTGGGTCACACTTGAGATCCACAAGGGCGCAAGGCCGCCCCGCAGAAAGAGTGCAAAGCAGGTGAGGCCATAAAGGATCCAAGACAGGCCACCGCTGCGTTCAGCGGGATCGACCATCACAAGGCCCAGATGCAGGACCTGTTCGTCACGTCCGCTGCGCACAACATCCAAAAGTGGCATGGCATTGAATGCGACGGCTTGGCCCGTTGACTTGCGGCGGACCAAAGTAATGACGCTGCGGTTCCAAGCTCCGCCATCGGGAGCAAACAAGCCATAGTCAAGTTGTTGACCGGCCAAGCACCGCCCGACGATATCGCGACAATCCTGAATTAGGGCTTCCAACTGGCCGGCTTTCATCCACAAGCCAGGCTTTTCGACAATGGTGACCACAAGATCTTTGCTGGGCGAGAATGTGAGATTTAAGTGCGAACCCGAAAGGCTGCCGACCAAGCTAAACAGACTCATGCTTACTCTCCCAGCGCGGCAATCGAGGTCTCTCGGTACATAAAAGGATCGCTAGCTTGGTTTTAACCCAAAAGCGGTTTCGTTAGTCTTACCAAGACTATCGTCGGCTTAGGTTGCCGAGTGTAACGCGGCCCCACCAAATTGGATTTTAGTGCAAGCTTTTGTTTTGTTTTACGCGCGCTTAAGCTTTCGGGCTCAGTCACATTGTCGGGTTGGAGCCTCTCACGTAACTTTTCAATGAAATCATTGCTCTATTTTTGATAGCACTGTGTAGTCTGAGCGCGCCATAGAATCTGCGCTAAGTCTCTAGGCTTGTGCTTCACCGTGCTTCAGGTCCTCGGTGTCCACGAGGGACAAGGCCCGAAGAAGGCCCACTGGCTCTAGTCTTAATTGATGGGATAATGCGACTGGTTCAGTTTGTTCTACACTGGACTGCTTGGGCAAAAAGTTTCCGCCGAGCCCAGATGTTTGGAGACACCCGAAATCCTAGTTTTAATCCAGCTCACAAGAACATAGTCGCAATTTTAGTCACACAAATTCTGCGTCTAACTTGGGTATTATCTTTGAGATTGATTGTCCGAATAAAATGGTGGAGCCAAGGGGAGTCGAACCCCTGACCTCTTGAATGCCATCGGGAGGTCACCGGTTTTCCCGATTTTTCCAACTTTTTCGTAATTATATGATTTGTTTGTGTTTTGTGGAAATTTGACACGTCGTCATTTTCCTGAAAATACCCTCGAATTCCCTCTCGTTGGTATCGGGGTGGTATCGGCATGACCTCTTAAAGGATTGCATAAGAGGTCAAGAGGGGTTTAAAATAAGCCATGCAAGATCGGGTAAAACTGACAAAACGATACATTGATGCGCAGACACCGGACCCAGACAAAGAGCGCTGGATCTGGGATAGCGAAGTCCGTGGGTTGTTCTTACGCATTTATCAAAGTGGCGAAAAGCGCTTTGCCATGAAGTTCAGGATTGGCCGCCAGCAGAAGGTATTCACGATTGGCACGGTGGGCTCGCCGTGGACCATCGAGACGGCCCGCGAGCATGCCAAGGAGCAATTGCGAGACGCCTCCCTTGGGGTAGACCCTCAGAAGCGCAAGGCGGCTGCAAGGGCAGAGCCGACGGTGTCCGAGCTTATCGATCGCTACTTGAAAGAAGGCCCAGCCGATAAGCCAAACAAACGCGCCGCCACCTGGGAGCAAGATAGGTCAAGCCTCCACTCCCATATCCGCCCTCTGCTGGGCAGTCGTATCGCGGCTCATCTGAAACCGTCTGACTTGGCAAAAGCTCAAAGTGAAATCGCGGCGGGCAAAACTGCTGTCTCGGCCCTAAGTGGCAAGAAGCGCGGGCGGCTCAACATCACGGGTGGCAAGACGACCGCATCACGGTGCACCATCATCTTTCAAGCGATGATGGCCTGGGCTGTAAAGCGGAAAATCTTAGTGGCCCATCCAACATTAGGTGTGGTGCGCTACAAGACTGAAAAGCGGGAGCGCTTCATCAGTGTGGGCGAAGTCCAGAAGGTCTTTGAAGCTACCGAACGTCTCGAGAAGCGCGGTGACGTCCGATCTGAGTTTGGCGTCATCATCCGGCTCTTGATCCTGACAGGTGCGCGCCGAGGAGAAATCCAAGGCCTACAGTGGCGCGAGGTCGACATCGATCGGCGCTCGATTGTTCTGCCCGATGCCAGATCAAAGACTGGCGCGCGACGAATTCCATTGTCGGATGCGGCCATCGAAGTGCTGGATGGGATCAAACGCAAGGGCGACTATGTCTTCCCGGCCAATCGCGTCAATGCGGCTTCCGGCCATACCGTAGGTCTACCCCGCGCTTGGCGTGCCATCCGCGAGGAGGCAGGTCTTGAGGATCTCCGGATCCACGATTTACGCCATTCGTTCGCATCCTTTGCCGCGGAGGCCGGGGCCAGTCTGCAGCTAATTGGAAAGGCCCTCGGTCATACCCAAATGCGAACCACCGAGCGCTATGCCCACCTTCGGGATGATCCATTGAATGCCTTGGTGAACGAGATCGGGGAGCGCGTGAAGGGGGCGAATAAGGTGCAGTCAGCCGAGTAAGTACCTTGCGCTGAGTGCTTGGTCTGCTTTGTACCAAACTAGGATAGCATATTGGATTAGACTTGGGCTCCAGAGCAGACATTGGGGGCAAGTCGATGCCAAGGCTAGGTCTGTTTTGATTGCAATTCTCTCTCCGGCCAATCTGGCTAAGCTGCGTCCTCAACCAATTGCTGTGCACCAGCACTGAAGTCGCAAATCTAGTTCACAGCTTGTTCCGAATCCTCGATTCGCAACCACATAAATTTTCAATACCATATTTTTATATGAAAGAAAAAATATGTGGACTTTTTGCGGATATTATGTAAAAATAAGGAAAATTTTAGAGGCTTCCAATGCTCGTTGAATTCAGAGTCCGCAATTTTCGATCCATTTCCAACGAGATGGCGCTTTCTTTGGTGGTGACCAAGGACAGGGCTCTTATCGAAACCAACACGATCGAGTCCAATGCTCCTGGGCTGCCTCGTTTGGCAAGGAGCGCGGTGATTTACGGGGCCAACGCGAGCGGTAAAACAACCCTCGTTCGCGCGCTCCAACTTATGAGGGGAGTTGTGGTGGAGTCCGCATCCCTTCAGCCAGGTCAATTGTATAATGTTCAGCCGTACCTACTAGGTAAGGACTCGGCAAACGCTCCCACAATGTTTGAAGTCACAACTTTGATCGATGGCGTTCGTTACCAGTATGGCTTCGAACTAACTCGAACACGTATCACTTCCGAATGGCTTTTAGTTTACCAGAAGTCCAAGCCCCAGCTTTGGTTCGAACGGAAAGCAATTTCTGGGACGAGTGATGAATTCAAATTTGGATCGCACCTCGGCGGGGCAAAGCGTGTCTGGCAGGAAGCAACTAGACCTAACGCGCTATTTTTGTCGACAGCACTGCAGCTCAATAGCTCAGACCTAGCACCTCTGCACAATTGGTTTTTGAATTCTCTTGTTGTATATACTGACGGCGGGCAAATCCCCTCTGACTTCTCAACCGAGATGATTCGCACGCCCGCTGGACAGCTGCAAGTTTCGGCCCTCCTAACCAGTGCAGACATCGCGATAAAATCCATCGCAGCTGAGCCAACGAAAGGTATTAGTCAGACCTTTGTGTTTGATTTGTCGAATAACAAGCCTGAGGTTCGCTCTGAGGAGACAGAAATTCATCTGCCAAAGTTTCGACATACGTCTGGCGACGTGACTGCCGATTTCGACTTAGCAGACGAGTCTCAAGGCACCCAGAAGCTGTACGCGCTTGCGGGACCACTTTTCCAGATATTGGAAAAAGGTGGGGTCTTAGTAATTGACGAGCTTGATCGAAGCCTACACCCGCTTCTTGTTCGCCAAATCGTGAATATTTTTCAGGACCCGAAAGTCAATTGCAACGGTTCTCAGCTTATATTCACCACGCACGATACCTCGCTACTCAACGGCGAATTGTTTAGGCGCGACCAGATTTGGTTCACTGAGAAGGGACTAGACCAATCATCGAGACTTGTACCGCTTTCGGATTTTTCAGCCCGAAAGGACGAGGCGTTCGAGAAGGGATATCTGTCTGGCCGTTATGGCGGCGTCCCAATACTCCCTAGCAGGCTGATTGAGGAGGTGAACTGTGGCGAGGGATAATCACCCGCGGGCCAGGCAAGCCGCGGCCCTCGCTCGAAAAAAGGCGACTCGCCCGCCTTACGATCGAGTGCTCATCGTATGTGAGGGTTCGAAAACTGAGCCTCATTACTTCGAAGAGATCCGACAGAAGTTTCGGATTCCGACAGCCCACATCACTGTATTGCATAGCGCGCTAGGAACCGAGCCACGGCAGGTCGTGGATTCAGCCGAGCGTGAGTTCCTGAAATCGAGGGCATACGAACATGTCTACGCAGTGTTTGATCGTGACGACCACCTGACGTGGGCTGATGCATTGACCCAATCTGCGCGGCTGGATTGCGCGATGAAGAACGACGAAAGGCAGGAGGTTCGGTTTCAAGCTGTTCCGTCAGTACCGAACTTCGAGCTCTGGCTTCTTCTTCACTTCGAAGAAGTCCATGCCTTCGGCCATCGGAGTGAAATCATCGCCAGATTACGCGGTCGAATTGCTGGTTATCAGAAGGGATCGCGAGGCATTTACACGCTGACCGAGACCAATTTCGAGGAGGCCGCCGCGCGCGCACAACGATTGCGAAGAAGATTTCAGGCCGTGGCCGGCAACGATCCCTACACGAGTGCTGACGAGCTAGTAGCGTTCCTAAGATCAATCAAAATGGGAAACTAAGCTGTCTTAGTGCAGGCTGCGAAAGCCCTGCTAACTGCAAACCTACGTGCGATTTGTCAGGATTCAGCAATGGAAAAGCCGGTGCCTGGCAACCCCAATCTCTCGCGAACAAGTTAGGGCTTTGCAGTTTTCTGATCATGTGCCGGTATCAATCTGTCTATTATAGGTGGCCGATGATAGATTTTCAGTTGACCTTGTTGGCTAAAAACTTCGTCACAAACCCCTTATCGCGTATTCCAAGTGGAACTGGTCCCCAACGATCAAAAGGTGATGAAAAATGTACATGGATGATCGAACGATGGCAGTCTATAGTTTGATTGCTAACTATGTTTGCAGTCCATCGCTAAGCCATCTTCGTGCCGAAAGGTCAATTGCCAAGATATCCCATGAGATTGTCACAAGGCTCGATCAAAAGAGTGCGGTTTGGAAGAAGTGGGAGGGGCCTCGCGAGGAACTCCTAGCTACCGCACTTGAGTGCTGGATTCCAAAAGCAGATCTGCTTGCTTTCTTAAATAATTTGCCCGGCCCGCAGTTGACGATGACTGATCTAGAACAGCGGATGAAGCATATGATTGAAGTGGATTATATTGGTACTCCGGAACCCAAGCTAGAGCTAGAATGCTTGGCCATTTATCGAGCCGAGGCCGAGGCTGGGACCGAAATGCCAGCGATCATTGGGCGGCTATACGATTATACTGCGAGCCAATCCCAACGGATCCGTGATGAGAAGTACGAAGAAGAGCGACTACGTCTGGATCGGGCAAGACTGGAACGAGAGGGTCGGCTGTTATCCTATGCAGATTGCCCCTGGACGCAGATCAAAGGCTCAAAATTCATCTATTGCCGGAAGAATGGTCGCGTATTTCAGCTCAAGCCTAATAATGACAAAAGCTGGACATTATATCGCGTGCAGGAGGTGGCTGATCTGACCAAAGGTGAGTTGATCGGTCGATACAGATCTCGTGGTGACGCCAGTAAAGTGGTAGCTAAGGCCGCTTTTGATAATGATGGACGTTGACTATGTTAACCCACGCTGAAACCCGCGATATCGAGGTAGCGGAATGAGTGCACAGGTCGATTGGAATGAAGTTCTAGCTTTGCTGGAGACATTATACTCAGCAAGCGACCGGTTAGAGGTGTTGTTTCCGGACCAAAAATTCACACTCGACGGCCATCTGGTAGGAAGTGTCGGTGAAGTTCTGGCCGCCTACATGTTCGACCTCGATTTGCTTCGAAACTCGAACAAAGGTCATGATGCAATTTCCCGCGCGGGGCAGGAGGTCGAGATCAAGTTCACCCAGGGCAAGGGTGTAGCGCTGCGCCACGAGCCTGAGCATCTGCTCGTCTTGCAACGGGAAAAGGGTTCGAACGTGAATGTTATCTTCAATGGGCCTGGAGAAGTTGCTTGGGCCAATGCCGGCAAAATGCAAAAGAACGGGCAACGAGCGATTTCAATCACCAGGCTTCGCCAACTCGATCCGAATGTCCCCGAGGCCCTCCGCCTTAAGCAGGTTCAGGTTGCACCGATATGAGCTTGCTCTCCATTGACTTGGAAACGTCAGAAAGCCGAACGCAATGACATCTTGCAAAAGTAAGATTTTTGGGGTGCCAGCATGAGCGACGCCGCGAAAGACAGCGCAGAAGTTATGACCTTTATGACCTTGTTTGCCCAGGTCAAGAAGGTATGCTGTGACCAGCCTGAAGCCCTTGAAGGCTTGGCTAAATCTGATCGAGATGTGCAAGATTTATGCATGAGCTTGCGGTCAGCGATGGATACGCTTGATGCGGCGGAGGATTCTCAGTCACGCACTTTCGCGGCACCGGTTGGGAGAGACTTTAAATCAGCGTGGCGTGATTGTCAGGATCGTTACCTAGAGCCATTATTCTTGATTATGTTGGCCGTGCATGCGGAGAGCCGGGAAGGCAAGGTTCATGTACCTTTCGAGCTCTGGAACCAAATGTCACCGGATGCGGCCTTTGTAGCTGCCAACGCTATCGCGTCGCAAGCCTTTATTGACTTGAGTAAGTCAATGCTCGCTCTGCGCGCCTTCAAGGACCAAATCCATAATGGTTGGGAGCACTGGCAAGCCGATAAACCGGAGCCGCTTGAGTTGGATATCGACATGGCGCTGAGAAGCTGGGACCTGCTGGCTGACACGGTTGGTCTGGATATCCAGACAGCTATTAGACGAAAACGAATGTTGCCGTTTACCCTAGTTCCGCAAGAAGTGCAGCTTTTAGAATCTGGAAATGCACGACTTTCATTGCTGAGACTTCTTGAGGATGCGCAAAGAGCGTTCGTCTTCGGTTCAACTCTCTCGGCCGTTGGCCTGATGCGCTCTACTCTGGAGTCAGTTTTGCGCGATCATTATAATCCCTGGGATTCAAAACTGGTGGACCTGATCGATAATGCTACCGGATTGCCCGCGCACATACATCCTGCCAGGCTTCACACCCTCCGGCGCATGGCAAACGCAATTCTACACCCAAGTCCGAGTACCGGGGCTGGCCTGGTTGATCTGCGCGAAGAGAAGCTCGAGAAAGAGATGATCAGCTTGTTCCGCATCCTCCGCGACCTCATAGAGGGCATCCCCGAAGCATCGAAATGATAATCAATCCATACAACGGTCGGGAATTTTAGTATCTGTCCCGAAAACGGGAACCGGGCGCGGGTGGGTAAACCCTAGGCTCCGTCCGGGCTCCGGCGCAACTTTGTTAGATCCGGTCGATTCTATGGATCGCGCTGGGCGCAGCTATAAACCAAGTCTATTTAGACGGAAGCCTGCGGCCGGAGACCCTCTCTGCAACTCCGTGGCATCCTTCAGTCGCCTCGTAATGCTGTGCGCCCCGCTTGCCTGCATGATGACTCAAAAATCACCGAAATATTGCTTAAAATTTTCCAATTTACCATGGATTTTTAGCCGGAATAATTACCGAAAAAAGTAATGCTTTTTCCCTTACCTTTTGCCAAACTGGTGGTCGCAACACAAAAGAGGAAAAGAAACATGCATGACGTAATGACAGGGCATGCCCGGGCACGCAGGGGCGAACGCTCCATCCGCCAATCGGACTGTGGCGTCTTTCAGGACTGGGCAGACCTGGAGAATCCTGTGTGTGGCAACGCCATCCAGGTAAGCTGGAGCAGGCATGCCGAAGCACGCGCCCTGAAAGCGGGTGTGCGGCCGGAGCAGGTTTGGCGATGCAGGCGTATTGTAATGGTGGTCGCCGATGGAAGGGTTGTGACCTTGTACCGACGGTCGGCACCCCGGCTGGATGGACGCGGGCGACAGCGAAAATCGCTGAAGGCCTGGGGGAGAAATTAATGGCAGAGATTGTGGAAGGGCCGTGGCCAAAGCGTCAGGAAAGGCGGCATGCCAAGGGTATGGACGCCGCGGCAAAACTCAAGGGGATGTCCAGACTCCCGCTTGCTGACCGAAAAAGGATGGCTGAGAATCTGGGTGAAATCATCGCCGCCTTATCGTCAGATTTGGGAGTGGCTCCAAAAATTGCGATGAGGCAAGTGTTCGATAATTCCGGATCCGGTAACAACTTGGCCAAGCGCCTCAAGTTTGTGCGACTTTCATCGGACGCCGGAAAAAAGTCGGACGAGCTTTCCTCCTCGTTTGCCGACTTTCTGAAGCTGGCCAAGGAAGCGCTTCGGCTCAAGCCCGGCAATTCAATGACAGATCAGCAGCTTGAAGCTGAGGCGTCCTTGCGCCTGCTCGCAGGCACATCCAGAGACCCGGACCCAACCAACAACTCCAAGTTTGATTTCGATGCAATGCGTGAAATTGGCGAGCTTGCCGACGCGTTTGTGCAACAAGTCGAGCACGCAGTGCCGGGATTGAAAACATACTTTGAGCGAGTGGCGAAATACCAGCTCTATCACAAGCCCTGGCCAGAGGAAGTTTACAGGGAGCGGTTCGTAAATCCGGTTCAGGATCTTCCTTTTAAAGTCTATCAATACTGGTCAGCCCAATTATTCGGCTTTATCCCCGTAGATGTGGACACAACGAAGTTCTTCCGGGCCGAACGGTCGGAGCCCGATCCGTTCGATCCATTCTTTCCATGGTGGAGCCTCGACTTTCGACAGGTCCCGACAGAGGAATCATACGACCCCATTGGTGGAAACTCGCTGCCGGTCGAGATGCTGACAGACGGATTCCGGATAGCCTTAGGGTCCGGCCTAAACTATGCTGCTGTTCCGGGTCTGCTTCCCAAAATCTATCTCGGTGACATTTATCCGATTGAAGGGCTCCGATACTACTCGCAAGATTTTTTACGGCCAACCCGCGTTTATGTCGTACTGGCACCAACAATGGCAGGCGGCAAACTCGGGATCAAATTGGCAGTGATCTCGGAAGCCTGGCCCTATGATGACACGGAGTACACGTTTGAAGACGGGCGTGTTTACATCGGTACATCCGGATACCGTGGCTACCTTGACGGCGGAAGCTACTGGTCTGAGCGGAAAGGTCCAATTCCGGTAGAGTCCCTGGACCTACCCGAGTACTCGGTGGATACTGTCGACTTCATTCCCGGACTCACGGCAAACAAAACGCTGGGCTTGCAGAGGCAGACGGATATGTCGGCAAGTCTCCAGCCGGCCAACAATTCGGCAGAAGATGATTCCGAAAGCGAACTGCGAAATGCGAAGGTTGGCTACACAGGAATCGGCTTCGCTATTGAGCCCGGAACGGAGTTCACGCCATTCCCTGCGACCAGTCTGGCTGCCGCGCTTGTTTCGAATCTTCTTTTTATAAAGGATGAAAGATCGGTTCTGAGCATGATGATTGCCGATGCGAAGTCGCGCGTCGAAACGCTGGAAAGCCAGTTTCAGGAATGGATGGCAGAATTCCACGCGGTCAAGTCCGAGTTTATCGGCAGAGGGTCGAACAAGAATGCCGATTAGTAAAAGCGCCCAACGAACTCAGGGTGGGGCAGCGTTTCCAAAAGGTGCGCTATCACACTTCTTTTTCCCAAGTCGAAACCCGGCGCCGTTTAGAAAGCCATTCCATGACTTCATCCTGCCGATAGCCGACCGTTTGATTGGTGAGTTTATAGAAAGGCGGGCCTTTTCCGGAGCATCGTAGTTTGGCCAGAGTTGACATGGTCAGGCCCAGCAGTTCTGCAAGTTCTGGCGCTCGCAACAACGCTCTTGCGTCGAGATCTCCTAGCGCACGCCCATGATGCACGATCTCGCGCCTGTGTGCGGATGGCCGCCCCGGGCGGCGAGGGGGGGTAGGTTCAGGTTGTGAAGTCACGTCATTTGCTGGCACGGCCGGGCTGACAGCTTCCAATTGAACCCCAGGATCGGAGGTTGCTGGCTGCAAGCTGTTGTTGGGTGGCGGTTCGCTTGTAAGCGTCCTGATCTGTGTTGATTGTACCGGCACCAGCCAATCGCAAAACATATCGATTTGGCCAGCAAGACTTGCATCGGGCTTTCGTTTTGCCATGATCTATCTCCCTTTGCCCGTTCGACATTGGCTTCGATTGCGGATCCCGCGTCCTGCTGTCAGGGCGAGATAGCAATCTATGCCGTCACGGACATAGTTTTGGGTCTCACTGATATCGGGCACACGGCCCAAACGGGCCACACGATTGGGACCCGAATTATAGGCGGCCAGCGCCAATCTTATGTCGCTGAACCGGCCGATCTGGATGGCAAGATAGCGGGCGCCCGCTCTCAGGTTTTCTTCCCTATCAAACGCATCGCGGACGCCAAGCTCCGCAGCGGTTCCCGGCATCAATTGCGTGAGACCTTGTGCGCCGACCGGACTAATGGCGCGGTGATCGTAGGCGCTTTCAATAATGACGAGCGCATGAAGCAGTTTCGGGTCCAAGCCTGTCTCGTTTGCGATTCTGGCGATGAGCCGGTCGAGGGGCTGAATTGACGGTAAAAGCCGCACGTCTCCTAATTCATCTGTAGACGGACTGTTTGGGGTGCTGGTATCGTTTTGAGGGCGAACCTTGCTTTTGGTCTGATCGCTTTGCGGGCGCAGGAAAGCAGCATCAGGGCTTGCCGGGTCGATCAATGGCTGCCTGCTTCCCAGACCAGAGCTCGCAAAAAGAGTTCCGCCAGATGTTGCCCAATCGATAGGCTCGGCAAGTGCAAAGCTTGGCGTTGAGGCCATTAGGGCTAGGCTCCCGGCCAGAAAGAGTGGGACTGAGAAGCGGACTACCATGTGACAACCGCCCGGTAGATGCCTGCCAATTCGTCCTTCGTGACGGGACCGAAGTAGCGGCTATCAAAGCTTGATGCATGATCGCCCAGGAGGAAGACTTCATTTGGTAGCAAGACCCGACATCCGCCCCACGCTGGCAAGGGATTGCCATGTTTATCCATTCGGACCGCGACGATGGAATTGTTCCCGATTGTCACTGTAGTCTCCTGACGACACATCACATCGCCGGAGATCCCCGCCACCCGCTTGATCAGCATCGTGTCCTTTGGATAGCCCAGTTTCCGGACAAGATAATTCCCGGCCCGGCCATTCATAGGCATGGCGATGATGTCGCCCCGTTTCAGTTTGGCGGCGTCATCCACACGCACATAGGCACCCTTAGCCATCGAAGGTGTCTCGTTCAGGATGACCGGCGGCTCTGTCTTGAGTTCCGGCAGGCCCTGGCTCAGAGCAAACAGGCCTTGAACGAGCGCAATCATCAGGAGAGGGCCGGCATTCATGGTGCGGGCTCCAAAACCAGATCACGGGTCAGAAGCACTTGGACCCTGGATCCTTGCGCAATACGAATGGTCGGTTTGACCTCCAGTTCACGGTCGATCAGGCGACCCCCGACACGAGCCGCCTCGATGGAGGCCGCATCACCGGCATCACCCATAAACGAACCGGACTTGCCATCGCCATCACGCCTTGCCGCTTCCCCCAATGTGGTGATCGCACCGGCAAAAAGAGAGGCTACAACCAGTTGACCCAGACGCCGGTCAACCTGGCCGGTGACGCCACCAGCCCCGGCGCTATCAACACCGGGTTCCTTGTTCAGGGACAAAGAGCGACCATCAGCGAAGATAATCCGCTCCCAAACCAGATAGGCACGCCGCTCGCCATAGGTCTGATCGCCGTCAAAGCGGCCCAACAAACGCGCGCCTTGCGGGATCAAGAGATAGTGGCCCTTGACGGTATCAAACACATTCTGGGTCACAAGTGCGACAACACGGCCTTCGCGCTGCGTATCAATGGCCGTCAGAAGGGCTGCAGGAATGACCGTGCCAGCCTTTAATTCATAGGGCGACACCGGGGCCAGAATGGCACGATCACCATAGACAGCCTCATAGTCGGCTTTCCGCACAATTGTAGGCTGAGCTTCTAGGGCTTGGGGGATTTGAGCCGGTGCCAGTGCGACGCTCACGCGCGAAACTGGCTCGCCAAAGAACAGGCCCGACTTTCGCGCCAGCTCTGTTTCGTTTGTGCCGGGCATTGCCCGCGAGCTTGATCGTGAAGTCTCCGTTGGTGGGCGATATCGGGTTTCTGGCGGGGCTCTTTCCATAACCACACGCGATGCATGGGCTGGACCTGCATCGGCCGCCGGATAGATATCTGGCGCTATATCAGCCTCTTCAACCGGCGCATTGTTATCCGCCCTGGTCAGATCGGCATAGGTGACCGGATGATCGCTCACCACATCGGCCGGCTTCACAGAGCCAGTTGGTGTCTGCTTGCTTTCTGCCTGGACCTTGGCACGCGCGTCAGCCTTGAAGAACGGGTCAAGGACAAAAACAAAGATCACCGCCCCACACATAATCGTTGCAGCCCCACCCAAAATGGACATGACGGCCGACAATCTGATCTTGACGGGCTTGGGCTCATCCGAGCGCGTATTGAGCGGGGCCTGGCCACCTTGCAGGGGCGGGGTCGCTGCCGCCCGGTCCACTGGATCGGCAAAAGGAAGCTCGGGATTCTCACTCATGGCTGATCTCCTTTGCGGTCGATCTTCACAATTTGGGGGTTCCGGCCGCCGAGGCGCAATTCAGCCCTCTGAAACAGGCGGTCGACGACGTAAGTGTTGCCTTGCTTGCGCCAGTTGACCAGTTGGCCCTCTCCCCGCTCGCCAAGCACAAACAAGGGTGGCGCTTCTGTCGCACCAAGGGTCTCGGGGAAATTTATGAAGGTTTGTCGGCCATCATCATGCACCGAAAGCGGCGTCCACCCGGGCTTCCAACGCCCGGCCCGGATCCGGTAGGCTTCGGGGCCATGGCCTTTAAGGACAGGGAGAGCTGCTTCAGGCTTTGCCTCTGTCAGGGCAGGCCCCGCTGCCACCTGGCTTATGGGGGCCTGTGGCACCGGGTGCGTCCAGGACACCGCCGCATTGAAGGCCTCGCTCTCCCCTGAAGCTTTGAGCGCGAGCAAGTAGACACGCCGGTTCGTCATCACCACCATATTGGTCGCAAGTCCTGCCCGGTATGGCTTGATCAGGAGATGGGTCTGGACAGTCTCTGCCTCGCCCGAAGTGGTGTCCCCGATCATCCAGCGCTCTGTATCACCCGCAGCCTTGCTAATGATCTTTTCGCCAGGCTCTAGAGTAAGCGCGGTAATCCGCATGGGCGCAGTCCAGACTTCATAGACACGTCCTGGCTGATAGCCAAACACTTGCGCCGCATGGACAAAACCGTCAGCGCGCGAGGACGCCAAAGCTTCCGCATTGGCCGCCCGAATTGCTGCCGGACCTACTTTGGGGGTCGGGGCCCCGACAGGCACGAACGTGACGATTGCTGGCTGGATCCGAGACGGTCGCTTGGCGCTTTTGGCCTTATGGGCGCTGTGTGAGCGCGGCGCATTATGGGCTTCACCCCGGCGCGCTTTAGCCTCGGCAGGGTCTGGCATGGCTATAGTCACACACAGCGCCGCAACCAGGCCAAGGCCCGCAAGACAGGCCGTCGCACGACCAGGGATTATTGAGCGTCGAGTGTCCATGAGATGTCCTCGATTTTGATGCCAAGTGGATTTTTCATAAGTTCTGCTTCAGAGCGCGGCGGCTCGAAGCGAACGGTGACAAGGGCCCGCCAGCGTTCGGCCCCGCCACTCATGCCGTTGGTGAACTTCTCTTCCCGCCATTGAATGTCGAAGGTCTTCTCGGATCTCGCCACGACGTTGAGAATACTGACCGCGACCGCCTCGCGACCTGCATTGGCAAACGGATCATTTTCCTGGGCCCAGGCGTTGAGATAGGCCGCAGATTTGGGCGTGGTAAAATCATAGGCGCGCATAAAGTTCTGCCGGATCAGGACGGGATCGACACTTCGACCGCGCACGTCAGCGAGCCAGCGCGACAGGGCAAAAGAGACCTGGGCTTCGTTGGGTCGATAGGTCTGATCAAGAGCGGTGATCTTCTGGGTCTGGCCCCAGCTTGAGACTTCCACAATGAAGGGTTTGACGACCGAGCGCTGGGCCTGAACCCACCAGCCGGCTCCCAGAAAGCCTGCAAAGATGAGTGTTCCGAACGCCATGAAGCGCCAATTGCGGGCATGGGCGAGTGTCAGACCCATGCGGTCATCCCACACTTGGCCCGCACGCTGATAAGGAGTGGATCGTGGTGTGGCCGAGAGCGCTTGCGTGCCGGCAGGCTTTGGTTTGAAAAAGGGATGCATGATTAGTCCTCCTCACGGATGGTTGGGCTTAACGAGCCCGAGTTCTCGTTTGCGGGTAAAAGCTGGCGTGCGGTATTGGCGGCAAAATAGGCGTTGAGGGCCCCGGACCTTCCGGTCTGGCTTTGTGGATTATGGGCCGGAAAACGGTGATAGCGGGCAGGGGTCGTACCACCCGATTGCGGGCCTGATCCTGTACCCGCATTGCCCGCTTGGGATGCCGTATTCGAGGCTGGAGCTACAGAGCCCGATGATGATTGCTGGCGGGCAGGTGCCTGACCGGCGCTGGTTGCGCGGTCAGCTATGGAAATTGCCCCGGACGATCCTTCAGAGGGTCCGCCAGAACCCGTCGGTAAGTTTTTACCCCTTTTGGGGTATGAATTTGCGCCTTCACCATCATTTTTACCACTTTGGGGGTAAATTTTCTCGCCAGTAACGGAAGCTGGCGGTTCCTGACCCGGATTTTTACCCCCAAAGGATGAGGCCGGGCCGCCATTACCTGAACTGCCAGATGATGCGGCGGCCGAACCACCTGCGCTATTGGACGCCCCGCCCCCGGGACCGGTGCCGGCTGGGCCGCCACCATTATAGCCACCGCCTGGGCCACCACTGGGACCCGGGCCACCGCCTGGACTTTGGGGCGGCCGGCCTGCGCCCGCCCCAGCCGCCGCCCGCGCGGACGAGGCGATTTGTGATCCTGCGCTACTTGCAGCACCTGCAGCTGCAGCTCCTGCTCCCGCAACGCCCGCTGCCGCCAGACCTGCAGCACCGCCAACAGCGAGCCCGCCAACAGCGAGTGCACCAGCGCCAAGGGCAGGGCCGCCGGAAACAAGCGCTGCGGCGAGATTAGGCGCAAAGAGCGAGAGCATGGCCAGGATGATGGCTGCCGTCAGGATCGTCATCGCTTCATAAATGTCGGGCTCGGGACTTGGAATGAGCTGGGCAAACACCGCCTGAGCGCCTGATATGACGATGGCGAGTGCCAGGACTTTAAGGCCCGAAGAAACCACATAACCAAGCGGCCGTTCGGCCATGAAAGCTGTCTTGGACAAGATACCAAAGGGCAGCAGGATAAAGCCGCCAAGGGTGACGATCTTGAACTCAAGTAGGGTCACGATGATCTGCAGAGCAAGGACCGCGAAAGCGACCATGATCCCCAACATCGAGATACCGATAATGATCGCGTCAATCAGATTGCCGATCACATCAAGCGGGTCTTCGGTGGTCGTGGGCGAGTCGCCCAAGGCTTTGACTATCTGCCAACCCGTCTCGATGACTGCACCCGGGTTTAAGAATTCCGCTGAGGATATCGAGCCGCCGCCTGCCGTCAGTCCGAGTTGGAGGAAGCCAGCAAAGATTGTTTCGGACAGGCCCTGCCAGTCATTGATGATGTAGGCGAAGGTGCCAATCAGCAGGATCTTGGAGAAGGCGCCGGCAAGCGCATCGCGGTTGGATGATATTGCCCATTGAATGCCGGTTAGGGCCACGACCAAGGCAATCATCAACCCGAAGATGCCATTGACCGGGCCGACCAGAGCCGCAAACCCCGATGTCACTGTGTTTGAAAACACAGCCATCAGATCATTGGTAGTTTCAGACGATACGGCCATGAAAAGCTCCAATCACAAATCTGCTTGTTCGCGCCGGTTAGTTTCGCGCATTGGGCAAAGGGTTGAATTTGGGGGGCGCGGGTTTGGCGGTGGCCCGCGTCCAGTTGCGGCGATGGCCATCGATGGCTTGTTGGCGTTCTGCCGCCCGGGTCGCTGCCTCCTGGGCTGCCAGGCGGGATTGGGCCGCCATCAATGCTTGCAAGCCTTCCAGTTGCTCGGACAAAACGCCAAGCGCTTGAACAGAGGATTGAATGGCCCCGGTTTCGCCTTCGGCGGCGCGCGAGGCGGAAATCGCCCCAGCCATTCTTTGGCTTCTGGCGCTACGACCTTCTTCCAGCGAGGCAGCTGTGCGCGCTAAATCCTGCGCGGTTTGGCGGGAGATCTCGATCCTACGCGAGGCCGCCTCCAGTCGCTCCATGGCGGTTCTGGCCGTCAGATTTTTCGGGTATAAATCCTCAAACTGGCGATCAAGCCCGCGCACGGTTGAAGCAAGTCCCCGCGCTTGGGTATTGAGCTCGTTCAAGGCTCGCATGGCGTCACCGATTTCGGCTAAATGATCATAGGGGCTTTTGGCAAGCGAGCGGATTTGGGCAGTCAATTGCTCGGTTTGGACCCTGATTTGTTCAAGCGCGCGGGCAGCGGTCAGCACATTCTGGATATGATTGGTCGGGTCATAGACGATCGCTGATGCAACCGGCGCTGGAGCTATGAAAGAAGCGCCTGTTAGGAGGAAGGCAAACGCGGTCGCAGCACCAATGAGGCGTGCTTTAAACTTAGGATGCGGCATGGATCATTCCTCCCGGCTGGTTAGCGGCAAAGTTCCTGGATAGGGTCAGGCTCTGGTCATTGGCCGGATGGGCCTCGTCCGAAAGCGCATCAAAAAGCGGATCGACCCCGTTCAGGCCCTTTGCTGCCAAGAAGGCACGAACAAAGGCGGTCTTGTCTGAAGTGGCGGGCAAGCTCGCCTGGACATGCTCGATCAGTTTCTGGTCTTCGGGGCTGGAAGCCCCGCAGACTGCCAAAGCGGCACCCGATAGTTTGAGATCAAACATGCGCCGGCCACGGGGTTGGCGCACATAATAGGAGCGCTTTGGGGCGGCATAGGCCAAAAGTTCGAGCTGGCGCTTATTGAGGCCGAATAGACGGTACAGGTCCCCGCTTGCCGGTTCCAAAGCACGCGGATTGGGCAGGAAGATCTGGGTTGGACAGCTTTCAATCAAAGTTGTTGCGATTGGCGAGCGAACGATGTCATCGAGGCTCTGGGTGGCAAAGACAACCGCGACATTCTTCTTGCGCAAGGTTTTAAGCCATTCCCGGATCTTGGCGGCAAAGCCTGTTTCGCCCAGAAATAGCCAGGCTTCGTCGAGGACAAGCATGGTCGGGCTGCCGTCAAAGCCGCGCTCGATTTCATGGAACAGAGCCGTGAGGACTGGACCGACAGCCGAAGGTGTCGCCATCAAATCTTCGGTTTCAAAAGTCTCGAAGAAGCTCAATCCTGTGGGTGCCTGATCGGCATCAAGGAGTGCCCCATGCGGGCCTTTGAGCGTGAAGGGTTCAAGGGCAGCGCTCACATCGCGCATTTGGCAAAGCGCTTGGAAGATCGACAAGGTGCGCTGGGACTTTGGAGATTGTGCCAGCGATCCAAGTGCTGCCCAAATTTCTTCCCGGTGTTTCGGTGTGATCTGAACGCCTGCTGCTGCAACGGTCTCAGCGATCCACTCTGCCGCCCAGGCCCGCTCGCCTGCCTCGTCAATGCGGGCAAGGGGCTGAAGGGCGAACTGGCTATCCGGACCAAGGCCATGCCAGCGGCCCCCGGTAGCATGGGTGACCGCACGCGCGGACCTTCCCTTATCGAAGAAGATGACTTTGGCCTCCGGGTAGCGAAGCCATTGTAGCGCCATGAAGGAAAGGAGCGCTGATTTACCAGCTCCAGTTGGGCCAACAATCATCGTATGGCCAACATCGCCGACATGAAGGCTCAGTCTGAACGGCGTTGCGCCCGAAGTCTCGGCGATCAACAAAGGTGGTGCGGCCAAATGGCTATCTTCTGAGGGCCCTGCCCAAACTGCCGAGATGGGCAAGAGGTCACAGAGATTGAGCGTCGAGATCATCGGCCGGCGCACATCGGCATAAGGCTCGCCCGGTAAGCTCCCCAACCAGGCTTCAACCGCATTCAAGTCTTCTGTTTTGGCAACAAAGCCTTGTGCATTGAGGCTGGCTTCAATCGCGCGTGCTTTATCGATCGCCCGACTTTCATGGGCATCCATCACGGTCACAGTCAGGGTCAAATAACCAAAGGCACAAACCTCAGCGCCGAGTGCTTCGAGAGCCCCATCGCATTCGTCCGTCTTGGCAGCGGCATCACTGTCAACCAGCGGCACATCTTCCTTGGTGATGGCCTCGCGCATTAGCGTGCCCATGCCCTTGCGCTTGGCAAACCAGCGCTTGCGCAGTCTTAAGAGTTCGGTCTCGGCGCCGGCCTTATCGAGCGCAATCCAGCGGGCGACCCAGCGATAGGTGAAGGGCAATTGGCCAAGCGCGTCGAGCAGGCCCGGCAAGGTCCTGGCAGGAAAAGAACGTACACTGATGATACGTAAATGCTGGTCGCCGAGCTTGGGCGCAATGCCGCCTTGAAGGGCAGTGTCCGCCAATTGCGCATCCAGAAAGACAGGGGTTTCAGGAACCGCGATAGAATGGTCTTTGGTCGAAATTGTTGAGTGCAGATAGGTGAGGGTCTCTTCATCCGACATGAGGCGCGCTTCCGGGAGCGCATCGGCCATCAGATCCACGAGAATGCCGATCTCGCGCTCGAATAAAGCCAGCGTCTCGCGCCAATCGCGCGTGGCATTGGTAGATCGGTTCTCGAACAGAAAACTCTGGGCGCGGCGCGCTTCATCGGGCGGAGGCAGCCAGGTCAAGGTCGCGATATGATCGGTCTCGAACGAGTTACCCGCTTCATCAAATAAGGCCCGCCGCTCCTGATCAACCAGCCAGGCAATCGGTGTGGCAATGTCGGAATGCGGGTAGGGGTCTGCAGCCCTTCGACGGGCTTCCAGATGAAGGCACCAGCCAGTGCCAAGGCGCTTCAGCATATTATTGAGGCGCGCTCGAACCGCCATCAATTCTTCAGCCGTCGAGCTTTCAAGATCGGGGCCGCGAAAGCGTACGCACGCACTGAAGCTGCCATCCTTGTTCAGGATCACGCCCGGAGCCACGAGTGCTGCCCATGGCAAATGGTCAGCAAGGCTGATCGGTTTTTTCCGATATTCATCCAGAAAGCGCATGACTTCTCACTCCCGGGCGGCATGGGCCCCCAGTTTTGGTTGGAATTGCAGGTTAGAAATTGGGTTTGAGGTGACGGGCCGTGAAGCTGGTCGATCAGGCCCCAAAATACCCTGGCAGGGACAGGTGACGCCTCAACACATCGAGAAATCTCGGATCGGTCTTGGCGCACCAAAGTCCTATGGCGTGCGCGACACCCCACCAAATCAAGCCAAGCCACCAAAGCTTGAGGGCAAGCCCCAAAACCAGAGCCAATGTCCCCATGAGGATCGCATATTCCCGCGGCAGACCTGCAAGCAGGATCGGCTGGGTCAAAGATCCCGCTAGAGGCAATTCATAGCCTTCGGGTCGATCAGGATGAAATGCACGCATCGGAGCGTCCTTTCAAAGCGGGTGGGGTCGCGTGACCGGCTATCAGCCGATCACCGCCCCGCCACCAAAGCCGAAGAAGCCCATGAAGAAGCTTGCTGCTGCAAAGGCAATCGCTACCCCAAACAGGATCGAGACGCCGCGGCGGAGGCCAGAGCCAGATTCCGAGAAGGCAACACCCAGACCAAATATGGTCACAGCAATCACGCCGCCAGCCTGGGCCACGGGACCTGTAAAGCTTCCGACGACTTGTTGAAGGGGACCTTCCCAAGGCATGCCAGTACCACCAGCAAATGCTGGAGTGGCGAGAGCTGCAGCAAGTACTGCCAAGGATGCCAGACGGGCGATTTTTCTAATATTATTCTTTGAGGAGTTCATCTTCTTGCTCCAAATTGGGACGGATACTGTCCTATATTTGGCTATGCATAAGTTGTGCCATTTTCACCAATAAACTTCAAATTATATAATGGTTTAGATGGTAAATTTGGGTGGCTCATATGCCCGTATCGGGCCCATGCATGCACAGGTCCGGCAGGTAAAGTTCAGGCGATCGCGGGCGCGATTTTGGGCTTGCCAATCAGATTCATTCACCCGATCTGGCGCATTTGATAAATACCGTTCTCCTCTCCTGAAATTTCAAGCAAGCCCTCCACACGCCGCCCCTCACGGGTGCGCGCAATATGGATGACAAGATCAATCGCCTGACCAATCGCGCGGCGCGGCACATTTGTCGCGACTTCGCTCGTAAGGTCTTCAAGGCGCAATAAAGCTTCTGCTGCGCTATTGGCATGAATGGTTGAAAGCCCGCCTGGATGTCCGGTGTTCCAAGCCTTCAAGGTTTCAAGCGCTGCAGCACCATCGCGCATTTCTCCCACGACAATGCGGTCAGGGCGAAGCCGCAAACTATCGCGCACCAGATCGACGACGCCAATCAGTTTGGGGGTGCGACGGGTAAGGAGCGCAACCTGATCCCAGGCCGAACATTGAAGTTCGGGCGTATCCTCGATCAGAATGACGCGTGTATCCCGAAAGTCGGGTAGGGCAAGGATAGCATTTGCGAACGTGGTTTTGCCCGAAGAAGTGCCTCCGGCAATCAGGATGTTTTTGCGCTCGATGGCGGCTCTCTCGATCAACGTCTTCTGGTCGGCGCTTAGACTGCCATCGGCCACATAATTATCGAGCGTAAAGATCCGCGCCGGGCGCTTTCGGATCGAAAAGGCCGGAGCCCGGCTAACCGGCGGCAATGCCCCCTGAAAACGCTCGCCTGTTTCTGGCAAAACACCCGAAAGACGTGGATCCTCTGGCAAAACCGGTTCGCCCACATAATCGGCAATCAGGCGAATGACCCGGTCCCGGGCTTCAGGGGCAAGAGTGGTGCCGGTAGCCTCCCGGCCAGTGCCGATTTTATCAAGGATCAGTTGGCCATCGGGATTGGCGAGGATTTCGACGACATCGGGATCAATGAGGGCGGCCAAGGCGACCGGACCCAGAGCGTGGCGAAGGGCCTCAAGGCGACGCTCGGCTATGATAGGATGATCACCGAGTTTCGCCATTTTGTTTAAGCCTCACTGGACCATGCAGGTGGAAGGCCTTCATCGGCGGGATCATTGGCGGGCTCTGGTGCTGTCCTTGTCTCATCTTTTTGGGCTGGCGCGGGTTTGGTAGGGCTCGCACGCCTCACCCGTTCGGCTACCTCACCCATCAAGGCCTGCAGGTTCATCTCGACACTGGCCCGGTAAGGGGCAGAGCGTTCCTCTTCGGCTTCAGGAAAGCGGGACACGAGCATCTTCATTGTCACAAACAACATCTCCTCGATTATCACAAAGTCCCGCGCACTCAGGCGCATGTGTTCGGATAGGCGGCGCTCGAGCATCATGAGCCGATCGTGGGGGTCGGCGCTGATCCGGCTTTTAAGACCCTTTGCAATCATGAGGGCTGCTGCATGGCTCAAGCTAATCCGATTGACCTTGGCCTCGCGTTCAAGCGCCGCACTCATGTTGTCGTCAGCCAGATAGACCTGCAGACGCGATGGCGGGACTTTGGATTTGACCTTGTTGGAAGCGGTTGCGCGTGCAGCCATGTGAATTATCCTTCTCGTAGCCCAGCCAATTGCTCGCTCGCAGACAGGCTGTTGTCATTGTCGGTCATCATATCGGTAGCCGGCTCAAGATCTTCGCGCCGAGCCGCTTCTTTGGCTTGACGTTCGCCGCGCAGCTTTTCTGCAGCAGCGGCGCGCCACAGCGCCAGATCCTCGGGCCCCCGGACCTCGGGTTGGCGTCTGGCCTTTGAAGCCGGTTCAGGGATTTCACGCCTTGGGGTAAATTGGGCGGGTGTCGGCTTGGTGTCTGCCCTGGTTTCCGTAAGCCCGGCTTGGTGACGCTCGCGGGCAACATCTTCGCCAAATTTGACCAGTGACGGATCACCAAACCCAAATGGCTTGTGGCTCTCCCAGGGATGGGAGGGCGTTTCAGGCGTATCGAGTTTCTCGGCCTGATCGTACGCGGGTATCCTTGCGCGCTTTTTCATCCAGCCGATTCTATCATATTGGACTTTGGTGAGCCGGTAGGGTCTATGGCCTGCAATGAATATAAGTTCATTCCTGTCAGGCAGTGAGCCAATCTCGCCTGGATCCAATAGCGGCCGCTCATATTCGCCAATGCTGGTCGAGCCGCCACTTTGTGTATAATTATGCGACAGGCTGGCGCTGAACCGTGTCCCGGTTGTCGTGCCGGTGAGCTTGGAGACCTTCTCGCGCGTTACAGGATCGAGGGCCGCAAAAGCCACATAGATATGGGCATTGTCGATAAAGCCGTTATGCGTGCCATAGACACGTGAGATATCATTCAGGCTTTGGGCGATGAACAGGCACTTGATGCCATAGCCCGATGCCAAGCGCACAACATCTTCAAAGAAATCGACTTTGCCAAGAAGCGGGAACTCATCGAGCGCTAGCAGCAAAGGATGCTCCTTGGGTCGCCCGTCGCTGTCTGTCGTGATATGGGTTGTGAATGCCGTCGCTGCTAACTGAAAAAATATTCGGACAAGGGGTTGAAGGGCTTTAAGGTCGCCCGGTGCGATTTGTACATAAAGGCTGACGGGCGCTTCCGCGCACATCAAATCACCCAGACGAAAGTCGCTGGTGGAGACAGCATTTTCAACGTCTTCACCAACCAGCCAGGTAAGGTACGAGCGCACCGTCATCTGGACGCTCTTGCGGCCCTTTTCATGGGTGAAGGCATAGGCGGTTGCGATGTCGTGCACAAAGGGATGGACCTGGCCCCGACCCGACGCATCCTTGATGTGCCACGTGGTCAGCATGGCACGAACGGTCTCGTCGAGATTGGCGGTCAGGCGCTTGACCTCGATCAGCGTTTTGGGCCCGTCGCAATGAAGTACATGGACGATCAAGGCTGACAGCATTTCTCCGCCCTGCCTGTCCCAGAAATCCTGATTGCCGGCATTGCCTTCAGGGCTCACAAGCACCTTCACCAAGCGCTGGACCTGAGCCAGACAATCTCGTCCCGTGCCGATCTCTGCCAGCGGGTTAAATCGCGCCGTCGCCTTATTACGCGGGTTGAAGAAAAGGACCGGGCCCTTCTGGTGGCGATAGCCGCTCGTGATATCCCAAAGCTCGCCCTTGGGATCAAATACCAGGCTCGAGTGGTTCCAGTTGAGCAAAGTCGGCACGACAATCCCGCGACCTTTGCCGGACCGCGTGCCGCCTGTAACCAGAACAGGTCGCAAGTCATGGCTCACCAAAAGCCGTGGCCACACAATCCAGTCTGTCGCGATATTGGGCGGCTCGATGCGCCCAAGGATGACGCCTTCATCCCCACCAAGACCTGCCTGGATCAGATCCTTTGGATTGCCCCAGCCACTCGTGCGGCGTCGTGAACGTTGGCCGCCCGTAAGGTTTGCTCCCGAAGCAATGTTGGGCGCATCAAATAGCCGAATAAGTAAGGCACCCAGGGCAATGCCCAGCATGATGGCAGGGACGCCCAGTTTCAAGTTTGTCTGGTGGGCGGGCTTGTCACCCCACTTCTTCTGCCAGAGCAAAATGTTCCAGGGTGGATAGAGTTTGGGAGCGGGTGTGGTGCGGGTCTGATCGCCAACCATAATGCCTTGTCCCAGAGCCGGTTGATACTGATAGCGCCAGGCAACAATCTGGGTGGCGGCTGAAAGCCCGATAAGGGCTCCAACTCCAAGACAAGCGATCCGCGTACGAACTCCCATCCCTGTCTCCCCCATTGAGGACACAAAGCAAGGTCTTGCGTCCCATGGTTGACGCGGCTTGGCCGCACAGGCGGTCTCGCCGCAGGAAGTTGGCCCAGCATAGATCGTGCCAGTCCAAATATCGGCTCACACCCTGAGATGGGCGGGCGACGGTTAGTATATTTAATATTTAATTACAATGGGTTATGGTGTCTCGCAATTACTGTGGCTTTCGCTCGCTGTCCTGAAATGAAGGCCAAGAAATCCTGATATGGCACAGCAGGCATGCGTCTTAGAGCCGTTAAGAATGATGGATTAACTAAGGTGTATTTGTCTCCCCCATGCCGACGAATGGATAAGAGCCATGCCAGACACGGATTGCCGTCAAGACGCGAGGGCGTTGACAGCTAAACCCTGAGGTCCGGCTTAGAAGTTCTTGGTTCGCGAGCATGGTGGGTGGCGTATTCCAATCAAATCAGAGCCCTCGGGAAACCTCCGTCACTTGCTATTGATTTAGGTCGCCTAATCGCGACAAATTTTGCTGGTCTCGAAGTCTGACGCAGACCATCTAGCGGGCTTATCTATCGATGTGGACCATCCCCGCGTAGGCGCGGGAAACAGGCCAATGCGGTCACGTTTGCCGATAATGGCGGGACCATCCCCGCGTAGGCGGGGGAACCAGGTGAGTGACCATCTCCATCATCGCATCTTGAGGACCATCCCCGCGCAGGCGGGGGAACCAGCTTATCCAGATGGCCCTTCCATCGGGCAGGGGGACCATCCCCGCGTAGGCGGGGAAACCCGAAAGTTTGGAACCAATGGCATCAGTCGGAAGGGACCATCCCCGCATAGGCGGGGGAACCGCCACCATAGAGCGCAACACTGCGATGGTGTGAGGACCATCCCCGCGTAGGCGGGGGAACCAAACGCTCGCTCGCGATCTGCGCGGCTACACGGGGACCATCCCCGCGTAGGCGGGGGAACCGCCATTGGCAAATATAATGACAACATGTGGCTGGGACCATCCCCGCGTAGGCGGGGGAACCAAGGTGTTAGCTGCGCCGTGGCCGTTGACCTGGGGACCATCCCCGCGTAGGCGGGGGAACCGTTGAGCCGCGAAGGCCAGTTGCGTCGCCAACGGGACCATCCCCGCGTAGGCGGGGGAACCTCCACCTGCGTCTTGCCAGCTTGGGCTTGATAGGGACCATCCCCGCGTAGGCGGGGGAACCCACCGCAGGGCAGGCGGGCTTAATTATTATCGGGGACCATCCCCGCGTAGGCGGGGGAACCCATCGATCTGGCAGCCGTCACCCTCATTCATGGGGACCATCCCCGCGTAGGCGGGGGAACCGAGTTATGGGGTGCGGCTAGAGATTGCGTCTGGGGACCATCCCCGCGTAGGCGGGGGAACCCCCAGTGTCGCAAAGAGAGCGCCGACAGCGCCGGGACCATCCCCGCGTAGGCGGGGGAACCCAACGGAAACAGAAAAATCCTTGACGCCAAGCGGGACCATCCCCGCGTAGGCGGGGGAACCGGTTCTTTCAGGCGGGAAATGATGTAGTCCATGGGACCATCCCCGCGTAGGCGGGGGAACCTCGAAGTCTGGCGTGTAGTTGGTGCCATGCTTGGGACCATCCCCGCGTAGGCGGGGGAACCAGATACCTTCGATCTCGTCAATCGTTGTCTGGGGGACCATCCCCGCGTAGGCGGGGGAACCCCTTCTTAAGAAGAAGGGGTAGTTGACTTTCGAATTCACTCTATCAAACAGCGTAGCCAAGTCGAGGGAAGAGAAGCGCTAAGGTATTTTCTGCACTTATGGGTGTGAAGAACTTCACATCATTTGTTCGACTGCGCCTACAGTTGGCGAGATCGGGGGATAGGGCGGCAAAGGAATTCAATTAATCTGGGGCACACGACAAACTAGAAGCAGGCCATCCACTTCGCTTAGTGTGCGTGGTGGAAGTCCAAGTGATTTGAGGCCCAAACCCCCGATCTTTCCATTATCACCCCAAGCCATTAGGATAGACCCGCCTTGCGCTCCGCCTCGCCCAAGGGCTTGAAACCAATCCTCAAGCACAAGCCAGATGCGGTCTCTAACCGCTGGAGACTGTTTTGGGCTCAGATAAGTACCGGGAGCAACCTCTTGCATTGCCGAGGACAGAAATCCGCTAAAGCGATCCTCCATGTCGCGTGTGATGATAACCGTAAAGCTCATGGGGCAGACCTATCACTTCGTGGAGCGCGCGACCTTGCAATGTCTTGAGAGCTCCTTTGCCGATCGTTGTTGACTGGTAGCGTTGAGAGGGCCCTTGCATGATCTCCGTCTTGGTTGATATCAAACATGGCCTTGATCTGGTCAATCATCGAAGAAATTGTCTTGCGTCGCCGCATGGCGTCTGCACAGGCCTTCCGAGTGAGGCTTTCCAGTGTGCGGGCCGTTTGTTTTTCAAAATCCCTCGCCGCTGCGAAGGCAACTGGAATGGTAATTTCGCTTCGGTAAAGATCCGCGATATCGAGCACAAAGGCTTGGCCTGAGTCCTCATGGATGAAGCCAAGCTGCGGGATTGTCGCTGTGCAGGCGACAGCAATGGCGGCAGCACCTTCTATCGCGCTCGCGGCATGGTTCAGCGCTTGATTGGGAGCGTCTGTGGCGCTTGGATTTCCACGATCATAATGGCGACCGCGCCATTTCACGCCCACTTGCTGGGCAATAATCTTGTAGCTTTCCTTCATACGCGCTCCTTCAATTCCGCGTAGCGCTGCGATTCCGCGTGCTGGCAGAAGTTCGCCCAATCGCCAAGCATACATGCGACGCGCCATATGAAGACGGCGGTCAGGGTCGGCCCAAATTCGCGCGTGCTGCCGTGCTCGTGCAGAAGCATCGGGAAGGAGCGGTGGGGCAGTGTAGAAACGCACACCGCCCTCACCTTCAGCAGCTAGGCCGGTATTGTGTCGAGCCAAAATCCTCAATGCATCGTGGGTTACGCTTGAGCCCGGCCCCAACAGGATCAAAGTGATGGCCTGATGCGGGACTTGCCAATCCCCTCGCTCCATCGTACCGCCACCTGCACACAAGAACCGTAAACAGCCGTTTTCTACTTCAAGACGACCGCGGTCAAGATAAAGCAGGCCATGTCGGTGATCGTGGGGGATTTGGGCAGTTTCAAGACCAAGGCGACCAGTAAGCATCTCGCCTTACTCCTTTTTGAAGAGCCGACCCGGCGGAGACAACAAGAGCATGCCAAAACCAAAGGCACGATGACGGCCGATCCCGCGACGCAGGAGTGCATCAAATTGGGCAGGGTCTTTGACCCTAATCCGCGCTTGCATGATCGCGTCTGGCCCTTCGCTGGTGACAGCTCGACGACCTTCTAAGACATTGGGGCGGGTCAGTAGACGTGTGCGTTGAAACCCGTTCATGCGAGCGCCCAATAGGCTGCAGGCTCCGCCTCGATCCAACTCAGTTTGAAGCCATTCGCGATAAGCCGCCTCGCGTGCGGCAATTGATGTGCCATCTACGCCCTTGCCTTGTGCCTCTGAAGTGGCACGTGCGATAGAGACGTCCAACTCACGGCCACCTTTAGCGCGTCCGCGCCCCGCACGTGATCGTACGATTGGACGAATGCGAACCTCTAGGTCAAGCTCTTGCTCTGCTCGCCAATTCTGCGGCATCGCGCGTGCCTCGAGACGATGGGGTGCGAGCGCTTTGACTAGCCCCTCCATCGAAGATGATTGAAGTTGAACCGCTGTGGTCAAATCTTCGGGGCTGGCATTAACGTAGCCCATCAAACTGTCATGCCGCAGTAAAAAGGGTTTAGGTGCCAACTCTGGGCCGAATAAAGCCAGTAAGGCCGCATGAAGGGCATAGCCCATATCACCACCCGTCGGAATTAAGCCAGAACTTGCGGCTGCCTGCGCCAACGCTCGAATATCAGGCGACAAGCGAACTAGGGTCAAAGGCGCGCTCATGATGTTTGTGCCGATGGGGTAGGGGCCTTGGGGTTTAAATCCAGCCCAGTTCCGCCATACCAAATGTCTGAGCCAGCATGAACGTCCACCTTCCATTTGCGGCGATTGGGCATGTCGCGTCTATCCTGAGTGACTGGCCCTTCGCCCTGAGGCCAGAACAACCTAACTTGTAGCCCAGAGGGTGAGTGTGCGGATGCAATTTCAAGCGGGTTTGCAATCGCAATTGCACTTGAAGCATCTGCGGCTTCTACCCAGCCAGCAAAAATTGGTGTGGATGGCAGACAAGGTTTGCGACCAATGAACAGGGGGCGGGCAGGATAGCACAAGGCGTCTGCAACAGCGTCTAGCGTCGGCTCTTGATCGTCGGGATCTAAGCGAAGTGCGATCAGCGCACTGGCGTCAGCCTGATACCAGCGTTGTCGCTGATGCTGCCCCTTGTAAGTGCCCGCTCCGCCTGCGCGTCCTTCGGGTTTGCCAGAGCGGGTCCAGCCCGTGTCATTGGCCTCCAAATTTGCAGTCTGATAATCGCGCAGGCGTTCGCCCTCCCGGTCTAATCGAACAGCATGGACAAGTCGGTCTTGAAGGCTTTGTAGCTTGTCCACATCACTTCGGCTCCAACCTAGGGCGTTAGCAACGAGGCCGGTGATCAGGCTTGTAGCGGGGAAATCCTGAACCGGGCCAAGGCTATCGATCAATGTCGTCCCGAAGGCCATAAGTGGAGCTTCAAGACGCATCAGCAAATGACGTCTCTGTGTCATGCCGCCCCCTGTGTCCCGCTTTCACTTTCGACAATCTTCTGAGACACCCATCCTGCAATGGTGGCCAAGTCTGCGCTTTGAGTGTTTGGCAATTGGACGTCAGATAGATTCACCGCTTTGCGGGCTTCGCCAGTGTTATAAGCAACATCTAGTTTGGCAAGATATTTGGCCAGTTCGTCTGCTGCATCTTCAAACAAGCGGTTCGAGCCTAATGGAATCGGATTGCGGAATGCATTTGCTAGCGTGCGGGGTTGGCGATCGCCCATTTCAACGAGTAAGAGTTCAGCTCGTGAATAGGGTGCGGTCGAACCTTTTTTGGCACCAGGTGACACCTCGGCAATAAGGTGGATCAGATGCTGGACAACCTTTCCCGCCGCCACTGTATCATCGGCGAGGTTGGAAATCAGCAGTGGCACATCGACCACGACATAACCGTAGTATAAAGCGCTTGTGAGCTCGACGTCGAACAGGCCTGCAGCTCCTGTTCCCTCGTCGAGATCATCAACTGCAGTCAAATAGTCTAGGTCGCGCTCAATACGATGCACAGAAAGGGCGTGAGCGACGTGGATGGCTGCATCGGTATTGGCGCTCGGATCAGACGTCATCATGCGGCCAAACAAGGCGCTCTCTAGGCCAGCACCATGCTTGAGGGAGCGAAGGTTGGCGCGTTCTTCTTTGAAAAAAGTCTCTGCAGCTTTACCAGGTTCCGGCGCCTCCAAGCAGGCAAGCGCTTTCTCACGCAGATAATCAACTTCTGGCTTTCCGAAGAAGAGAGCTTGGCGTTTGGCATTGTCCTTGTCGGAATAAAGCTGCTCCACAAACACTTTCAGAACAGACTTGTGTGCCTCGCTTGCTCCTTCAGTCTCGGCCTCAGGTAAAATCAGTATTTCGACAGTCTTTTTGGAACGAGAGCCCATCGGCACGCCAACATTCGCTAGACTATGGACATCGTCAGCCGTGCGCCAATGTCGCTTCAGACATTGTGACGAGACGCGGGCGCGCGGCACGCCGCCGAAGGGCATGCGCTTAGCAAGGCCGGCATCGTCCCTATTCAGAAGGGTAGCTGGATAAGACGTTAGCCAATGGATTTGTACAAAACGGGTCATGAAATGTCCTTTCTAAGATTGAAGTGTGGCGCGTTGAAAGTCACGAGCTACTTGAAGCCGGGCTTTGCGGTAGGTTTCGCCGTCGGTCGGTTGATCAGCTGAGCGTGCAAGACGATGAAATTGTTTCCAATTGGCGCCCTGACTGTTTGCCGCAAACCGCCGCGCAATCCGCGGTCCAAGCTCGGCCAAAGTCTCCAGATCAGCGGTCAGCAACATGTTAAGTCGCAATTCGCCCAAGTCGATTTTCGCCAACGCTGCCCCGAAGGGATAGTTGCCGACATGATTGCCATTGGCCAATGCCAAAGCATTTATCGTGATAAGGTCAGCTAAATTATCCGTCAGTTTGAAACCGTTTTCCGTTTCGTTTGAACGAATTTCCAGTCGGGCTAAGAGCGCGAAGAGTGGTGCCAAATGACGTTGATCGGGATTTGCGGGATCAAGCCTGCGTAAGGCGGCCTTATCGCCATTACTTAAAGGGCCTTTGGGGATTTCTTCACGCAGCCAAACCGCGGCCTGCCAAATTGGATCAAATTCCCGGGCTCCGGTAATTTCCTCACTCATCAATTCTCTCCTTTCCGCACCGCACTTCTATTGCTGTCGTGCGTAAATCTTCGAAATTCTTGTAAAGTGTTGCATTAAAAGCGTTTAGTGCCCGCGCCTCGGCCCAGAACCGCCGCTCTTCAGTCTGCGGCCCTTGTGCAAGACCAAGATGTAACGCGTGCTCTGCTTGGCCTTTGAGGGCCTGTTGCCAAGACAGCCGCCGATCGGAAAATGATATGTCGCGGTCGTCCAGCAGAAATTGGAAAAAAGTGCGATCAACGAATGGATCAAAATGCTCGAGGAGAATCTGGTCAACTGCCGCGCCAGCTTCACGCGCATCCAAGCGAACCTCATCGCGGCCTTTCTGAAAGCCGCACATTAATGCAAAGCGCAGAACCTTGCGTGCCATGGTCGAGGCATCATTCTCATGATTACGCGCAGCTAAAGCCCAAGCAGTGTGATCCGCGTTTTCCGGTTCCAAGACCGCGTGCGCTGCTGGCGGGATGTATATCTTTCGGCTATGAAAGCCTTCTGTCTTACTCTCGCCCCGGGTGATGCCTGCACAAGACAGAACCAGAATTCCGCGACCATCCACTTTCTGAGGTTTGGCCAGCAGCGGCAGTTTCCATGTCTCCTTTGCGTCACCAAATAACAATTTGCACATGCGCCGCCAGGAATATCCATCTGCGGTGATAGATAGGGATTTACCGTCGCTTTGGGTTACCGGGGTCCATGGATCAGAAGTGTCGCCCTTAAACTCAGCTGGTGTGGCTATCCTTGAGGCTTGAGAGTTGCCAACTCGAGCGAAAATACTTCCCCGCGCGTCTCGCTCTAAGCGAACGCGGCGACAAACCTCAAGGCACAAGGGATGGAGTTCATTAACGGCAAACTGTCGCAACCCATCCCATTTGCGAACCCAAGTTAGGCCGAGGTCACCTGAAAAGAAATTGGCCATTGCATCTATTCTGGAAAGCAGAAGCGACACATCGCGGCAGAATTGGACACCCGTGTTTTCTGAGATCTGTAAACTTACAAACGGGCGGGCGGCATAGCCTCCATTCATTCGTGCAATCCCATAATTGAAGCGCCCGAAATAGCCCTCCTGCGTTTGCAAGGACATTAGGGCAAATGCCCAATCCTCTTCCGTTGCCTGCTTCATTCTCGCGGCTTTTAGATCGTGGTTTTTAGACGTCACCAACATATCTAACTTGTCGGGCGTCCTAGCGATGTTCTTGAACGTGCTCAGACCATCGGGAATTGGAGGCTGGAAAAAAGCCGGGCGATCCGGCGGGGCGATCAGATTAAAGGCAGTTTCACCAGTTCCTGGCTGATCGAAATTTGCAAGGTCAATCATTAGTCCACGCCAAGTGGTGGCATCGAGTGGCTGAAATGGCGAGCTAGCCCTGTCGAGCGCCAAAGTAGCCAGCTGAACGAGAAAGGCATTCCAAGCAGGTGTCTGGTGTGGCCGCAGCGAGGTAAATCGAACATCACATCCAGCTGACAAAGCTGCCAAGACGGTTGCCAAATCCGCCTGTACGGGCTTTCCGTCAACGCGCAAAGAAAAATCAATCCAATAAGTCAAACCAATATCTCCAATCCATATCGCCCATATCGAAATCGCCGACCTCGAAAATCGAAGCATATCGCTCCGTCAGAATCGGTCGTTGTGCGAATGCGTCCCTGATCAAGTGGTGCTTCACTCGCGAATTTGACCCATCCTGGAATTTCTAGAGTACTAATTCTATTTCCGAAAACGGTCGTGACGGACTGTGCAAAGTCGATCTTTAAATTCCTTAAGCCCAAGCGTGTTGCAACGCTCTCGCCGAGTTCGCCTGCCCAAGTTTGATCGCTCCAATTTACGTCCCAATCGCAAATATGACGACTAGCCGCTTGCCTAGATGCGCCACGCTCACCTACCTGTAAATTGTAGTTGCGCTGCCACTCCGCACTTCGTCCTACAAGCGCTCGCTCAAGTGCCGCTTCGCCAATGCATGTTTCCACCAGAGTTCGATTATCGTCTGGAGTCGTCCAAACTGGCTTGTCGATCAATGCTTGCCAAGTCAGGTCCAACATCAGAATATCTGCGTAGACACGCCCGAAGCCATGGTGTTTCTGCCCATGTTGTTTGGCAAACGGAGCCAAGTCTCGCGCTTGAGGCGTTAGAATAATGGCATTTGCGGTCCGAAAGCCGCTTGGTCGACGAGGCTTGTCATGACGATGCAGTCGACCAAGTCTTTGTAGCAATACATCCGCCGGACACAGGTCAGTGATTAACAGGTCAGCATCGCAGTCGATTGAGATTTCGAGAGTCTGGGAGCCAACGATTATGCGACCTCGATTGCTTACGGCCTCCTTGCCAAAACTCAACTCGACTTCTGCATCAAGACACTGTCGATCTGCACTATGATAGCGCCCATGATGCGGACAGATTTTTCCAGCCACGTTGAATAAGAGTTCAGGGCTACTTCTCGCTGTCAACTCAAGGGCTTGTTGAACGGCAATTACCCCTGCGACCGTGTTACGAACGATCAACACTCGTGCTCCACCCTTGGCGGCCTCGAAAGCTAGTCTTGAAATTTCTGCTGGGTCATCGATTAGACCCACCGGCTGCATGGTGGTCGCCTTTGGCAAGCCATCAAATAGAATCGCCTTTGCCTGGCTTGCTGTACTGATCAGGGGGTAGGGTGAAATTCTGGTCGTTGAGTCCGGATTGTTCTGCCGCGAGGGGCGGGAAAGACGGCGCGTTGGCACCAAGAAACCTTCTCGAGCATCTTCAGTCAACGTCGCTGACAATAGCAACGCCCGTCCGCCAAGTTTGATATGGCGCTTCAACAGTGCCTGAATTAGGGCGGTCTGATATGCGTCACTTGCGTGGACTTCATCGATAATCAACAAGTGTCGGGATAGAGCTGCTCCACGTAAATGCGCATGTCGGGTTTGCAGGACGCTCAACAACGCTTGATCAATGGTACCGGCCGAAATTGTTGCTGCGAGGAAACGTTTTGGGTGTTCGGCCGCCCAGCGCAAATAGCTTAGTTCACTCCATTCTCCCGATTGCCGATCTGGCCAAAGGACTTCAAAGTCTGGCAGACGTGCACCATCCTTATCGTCTTCGCGAAGATAACCTGGCAATGCCAATACTACATTTGGCCGAACAGTAGGATCAGGAAAGGCCCCTGCCACAAATCGTCTCAGCCTTTCATGGATCTGTCGTGCTGCGGTTCGCATTGGCAGCGCAAAATAAAGTCCGTCAACCGCCCCTTGTTGGAATAAGTGCAGAAAATGCCATAGGGCGGCTTCCGTCTTTCCGCTTCCAGTCGGGGCCTCAATACACGTAATTGGCCCTTCAAGGTTGATACCAGCTGCCTCTTGAATTGCATTTGGGTGGTAGGGCACGCCAAAAACGTCTTGAAAATCGTTATCTCTTGCTTCCAGATCATCTCGCAAGGCACCCGTATCGAGTGTCATGGCTTGGACCACTGCGAGTGCACGCCTCCGCGCCCAGCTGAGCCGCTGATCTGGTTCATGCCCATCATAGGGGAAAAACTCAGGCGCAGGATTGGAACCAATCCAATCTGCGAGGCTTACAAGACCCGCGAAAGCGTGAGTAAATGCTGCCGCTTGCTCCTCGTGGACAAGCCAATCCAGATCATTGGTGTTTATTGGTCCAAATGCAGCTGATGCAAACTCAGTCATGTGATGAATTGCTTGCATTGGAATATAGCCATCTGCTGAATTCCAGAGCCGTCGACCGAATTTCGCGTCAAGCGCAACCGGTTCGCCGTGGTGTGAGATAGAAGCCGACAATAATACTCCTTCAATCGATTCACGAAAAACGTACTCACTGGACATAAAGGCCAAAGCCGCAGGCAAATCTGGTCGACCGATCAAACCACCAACTTCGCGCACATGGCCGGCAGTATGCAGGGCGTTTGGATTGCGCTTGGCTTGGAAGCCCCAATTGCATTTCCCAAGGTCATGCAGAAAAACAAAGAACGAAAGCAGAATCCACTGCTCTTCGGTTAGCTTTCGGCCCGCGGCATTTTCTAGTATTCGTTTAAATGCAGGGATCTGTACCAAGGCTTCGAACACAGCAACAACGTCACAGCAGTGTTCATGCAAGCCATACGCGACGCCTGATAGGCCGCCGTCTTTGTCCCGCTGAAGTTTTCCCCAAACCACCGTGTGCATCCTCATTTTAATCTACGACTTAAAAACAATCAAAAATCAAAAGAACTTCCAATTGTGACTGCTCTGGGTTTTGAGCAATAGGAGTACGCCAGATGCTTAGATGGGATGTCTATAGCAAAAATCGATCGAAAGGGCGGACGGCCAAGGTGATTATGCCGAGAACTACTCGATTGCCCCAAACTTTCTGTCCATCGAATTCATGCCGGTATCGAAGTGCTTCCATTTAAGATCACGCTTTGAGTATTGGAGTCATGGTTACGTCATAGTGTCAAGATTTACGGCAATTATATACAGAACAAAGCATGGCGATTCTGATACCCTAAACGATCGTAGTAGGCCGATACTTGGTTTCTTAGTTACGGAACGGATGATTGAAATGGGGGTCCTTGAGGCGCGAGATCATTCTCTTGGTGCGCCATTGTCTGATCTCTTCCGAAAGGTTTTTATCGCCATATCAGTTGAGTTATGAGTGCGGCAGTTTTTCGGCTCGCTCGATCATGTACCGCAGATATCTGATTGCGACTTCCGCGATCTCGTCAGGGAAAGTGTGTCCAAAACGCACCGGAACCCCCAAATGTGTTTCGGGAGGATCTGCAAAATCCCCAAATCGGCGGTCATAAACTCGCACCACCTTGAGCGTGGGCCCAGCTATTACGGCATCGAAGGGCGCTCCTTCTGGTTCATGGGAGTTCTCTTTGAGGATTTGCCCCGTCACATGCTGTCGCTCGTTGAATCTTAAGTTCAGGTTATCAAGCGACTGTTCAGTGACGCGTTCAATGCCGTGCTCATCCGCGTTTCTTGCAAAATGGATGTATCGGAGTAGTGGATCAGTTTTGCGAAGATTTTTCTCTGCGCCGAACCACGGATCACTCTTGGGGTAGCCTTTCGACCCCTGCTCAAGTTTAGAATAGATTCCGGATGCTGCCAGAAGGAAATCGGACCATGCACTTTCGGCATCGTCAAAGTATTCGGCAGCTTTGAGTTCTGCTAAGGATTTCTCGGCTTTATGAAGTCGGGCTTTTGCCTGCTCAATTGCATTGGGGTTCATTTTGACAAATACCGATCAAAGAAAAGAAGATAAAGTTCTGAAGCGGTTGCTGGCAATGCCACACAAGCCGCATGATCCCAAAAAACTGCATGACGGCAAGCCTAAACCTGCCGTCTAGAGAAAAAAGTGACACAAATGGTTCCTTCCACAAACGGGCTGGCTCTTAGAGTTGTTTCTTCACACAGTCGCTCAGGTCTCGTTCTTATCCGATCTAAACTTCTTCGCCGTTTAGGCCGTGTGGACCCCTTAATCAGATAGTTTCTGATTCAACGCTGATCTTTGGGGAGAGCAGTGATGGTTCGGGGATTGTTGTTGGAGGTGGAGTGGGGGTTCTTTGGGCCGTTTGAAACGGCGAGTGGCCCAAAATTCGGGCGTCCTGCCAAAAAGCCACTGACTGGTCTTGGATGGAGTGTTCTGGATTGCACGAACAGGTGCGCCTTTGGGCGATTTGCCTAATGAGCTCGAGACCTAGATCAGTGTTTATCGCCAATTTTGTCGATGGACTTAGGCCGCGCTTTGGGATGTGATGCTCGAAGCGCTCAACGAAAGTGGATCGGGTCAAGACAGCCTTCAAATGATCGATAGCACTGTAGTTCGCGCGCATCAGCATGCCGCGGGCCAAAAAGGGGGGACTCAAGAAAAGGATATTGGCCGTTCGCGAGGTGGGCTTTCGACCAAGATCCATCATTAAGCTTACCAGTCGCTATCACCCTATCACCGGGCGAAGCGTCAGACATGGAGGGCCATGGCCCGCTCATGGATCAACCTAGCCCCAATCCTAAAGTAATGCATGCCGATAAGGGCTATGACATCAACGCAATCCGCTGAGACCTCAAGGAACGTGGCGTTGGACCTATCATTCCGTTCAAGCGAAACCGCAAAATCCAAGAGCCAATCGACGGCTTCCTGTGTGGTCTGCGCAACATGGTTGAGCGCTGGTGCGCTTTGCGGCCCTTCGGGTCAACAAACTCAGGCAAAGCCGTCGCCTTGCAACCCGCTAAGATAAAAGTGCTTCCAGCTACCTTGGCTTCGTGCTTATTTCTTCAACACGTCTGTGGATCTGGCACTTTGTCCACACGGCCTAGTGAGACCTTGACCCACAATATCCACTGCAAACATTTCCCCGGAAATTCTTACAAAACCGTCTACGTCTAAATCTATCCAATTCAATCTAGGATTTGATGTGTCGCCACGAACTTACGCAATTGTCGATCTGTTCGCAGGCCCTGGTGGGCTCGCGGAAGGCTTCTCTAAAGTCAAAAGACAAGATGGGTCGCGCGCCTTTGAAGTTGTGCTTTCGGTCGAGAAGGAAGCTAGCGCGCATCGAACACTTCAATTGCGCGCCTTCCTTCGCCAATTTGGTGATGAATTCCCCGACACTTATTATGACTGGATCAAGGATGAAGGCCCGGAACCAGACTGGTCGAGGCTTTATCCGAGTGAATGGGAATCGGCTCGCAGAGAAGCGCTGTGCCTGACCCTGGGCGATCCATCTGATGACTCAATTCTCGAAGATCGCCTCAACCAAATTCGTGCCGAACACGGTGAGAGCACAATTGTTATTGGCGGACCACCTTGCCAAGCCTATTCATTAGTTGGCCGGGCCCGAAACTCGGGAATTGCAGACTATATATTCGAGCAAGACGGACGACATACGCTCTACAAGGCCTATGTCGCGGTGCTCGCCAAGCTTAGGCCTGTTGCCTTTGTTATGGAGAATGTGAAAGGCTTGTTGTCGAGCCGCGCCCATGGTGAATCACTTTTTAGTCAAGTCTTGAGCGACTTGCGAAGCGCTGCTGGTGGCTCGGACGATTATCAACTGGTTGCTCTCACACCAAAAGGACTATTCCCGCACTTACCAGAGCCTTCCGATTTCATCGTTCGCTCTGAACATCATGGAGTTCCTCAAGCGAGGCACCGCGTCATTATTGTCGGTCTGCGACGGGATGTTGCCAATCAACGAAAAGAAATTGGTTACGGATCCTTGCTGGAAGAAAGCAACGCGCCGGTTACGGTACGCCAAACAATAGGAGCTCTACCGCCGCTCCGCAGTGGCCTGTCGCGCCAGACCGATTCTGACGACGCATGGAAAGCGGCGCTTCTGAGTATATTGGCGGAATTAAAAGGGGATCCTTGTGTTGACGATGATCCATTAAGCGAGACCTTCGGGGCCGAGTTGGGGTCGGTATTTGAAAAATTGCGTAATAATAATAGTCTACTAATGCGCTTTGATGGTGCACCTTCGGGTGTTCCAGAGGATTGCCCGGCTTCGTTACAAAAATGGTTGATTGATCCACGACTGGCGCGATTGCCAAATCACGAAACCAGAAGTCACATTAAATCGGATTTGGCTCGCTATGCCTTCGCAAGTGTTTTCTCTGCGGTCAAAGGCTATTCACCAAAAGCAAATGAATTCCCACGAGCACTCGCCCCAGCCCATATAAATTGGGATAGCGGCAAATTCACAGATCGCTTCAAGGTTCAAGTTTGGGATCGCCCATCCTCAACAATAACCAGCCACATCTCGAAAGATGGCCATTATTTTATTCATCCCGACCCAGCTCAATGCCGAAGTCTCACCGTGCGGGAGGTGGCAAGGCTGCAAACATTCCCTGACAACTATTTGTTCTTGGGCAATCGGACTCAGCAATATGTGCAAGTAGGAAATGCGGTGCCACCTTTTTTGGCTTGGCAGATTGGTCACGCTTTGCTGTCTTTGGTTGATTTCTCATCTTGTAGTGCAGGCTGACCTATGTATCGTTTAGCCAAGCGTTAGATCAGCATTGGCGCTGAGGTTGGCTACGCGATTGCATGAAGTTGCACCCAGAGCCGGATTGCTAATCGAAAGTATGCGGGACATTGGATATGCGCTGGAAACAGCGCTTTCCGACATAATTGATAACTCGATTGCCGCAGCGGTCGACATGATTGAGATACTTATCGATCCAATAACTGAGTCACCTCAAATTGCTATTCGGGACACGGGCTTGGCATGAAAACCGTATCATTCTCTCAATGTCGTCGGCTCACAGTTTTTTGCGTCGAGCAGGCAAGGAAATTTCCTAAGCCTTCCGTTCAGGTCAAATGGAGTTGCATGAATGGTCCAGCGCACGTAACTCACTGACTTATAATATTTCATTCAACTAAGAGTTTCCAAAAGAATCCACTTTGGGGTTCTAGTGGCGTGCCAATCAAAAGAGCTCGGTCTAGAAGTCGATTGCCCTCTTCACAGCTCGTTTCGGGTAGGAGCATGCAACCGTGACATGCGGCCAAATTAAGTGAGCTCGGCCCGCGCGCCGGACTCTCTATGCAGACAGGATCGTTCGAACACCAGCCTGATCGACGCATCGCCGAACTAAATAGTGCCTCGAGTTTTTCGGGCTCCCCTTGGCTGACGAGGCCTCCTAATGTGCCTTCGGAATCGCCTGAGGCGGTGTAAATTAGAAGCCCAAGCATGCTTTTGCCATCGGAGTCCTTGCCATGGTAAATTCGCTCTCGGAGAGCTGACGAGCCATAGCCGCATAGGAAAGTAAGCTCCCTTATCAGCGCGTGAGCGAGCGCGTGAATAGCCAAAAAGCCGGCATCAATTGGCTTGGGTTCCTGACCACGTTGGGCGCGTTGCTGCTCGAAGCTTTTTGTCAACAATTGAACGCGTTTGGAAATGTCTGGTGTTAAGGTGGTGAATGCCTCAGCTTTGAATTCGAGAAAAATTCCTTCGCCCCGAACGACGATGGCAGGTAGCCAGCCGGGTTTGCCGGATCTCTGCATCGCTTGAAGATCCTCAGCCTTTCCCGAAGGAGGGTTGATCCGAGTGAATCCGGTCATCACCCGAGTTTCTCTAAGCTTTCGAACTAGGCCTACACAATGGATGAATTCACTTAGTCGGTTGAATTGACTTCCTTCAACGATTTCGCAGAGGAGATCGCTTCCATCGCGATCGCTACCTTTCCGTAATGCTTCGAATTCCTCCCGTCGCAAAGCCTCCTGGGTTCCGCCCACTTGCTTCGCTTTCTTCTTTTCGTTCAGCTTTTCGCGAACGGCCTCCAGCAGCTCTGCCGCGTCCACCTTGAACATAGCCGCAATTAAGGTGAGTGCACCTTCGGGAATCTGGCCATCGACTACCTGCGCCGTAAGCGCGGCCCACTTTGATGGGTCATCAACGAGCTTTTGCACCCTAGAATCGAATTCTCGCTGCCCCCTCGGGACATATATTGCGCTCTCTACAGCCGGAAAGTAGATATTTGACGCGCCTCGGAGTAGCGTGTGAAGGGGGCGAAGGCAATTCCCGTCGCCCGTCGCATCACCCAGCCATGGTCGGGCCCCGTTGCAGATCCCACCCTTGTTCGCAACAGCTTCGGGCCGGAATGCCGCGGCCAAAGTATTCGACTTGTGACATGTATCGCATTCGATCTTGGTTCCTTGGATACTGGCGGAGCTTCGCCCAGACTTGAAATAGAGCTTTGCTCGGGTTCCACATTCGCATCCTATCCATTTGGCAAATGGGAATTCCTCTATATGCCCGTGTTCACAAGCCGACACGATCCTGATCGGGATCGTTCGGCGACCCTTGCCTTTGCTACAACCTTCCGCTTGGCAGACAGGCTGGTTGCCGAAAGGCGTTGTTCTCTCCATCAAATAGCAACGCGGACAATAATGCCATCCTGGAAATCGAACATAAGGAACGCGACGCTTTATGCCGTCTACGCTGTCTGCAAACTCTGGTGGCAGGACGAAGTATTCACAGCCTAGTGAGGCTTGAAGTCGTTCCTCCGAAATTCGGAGCTCTGGTGGCGGCTCTCCTTGAAACCAGCTGTCTATGCCGGCACACATCAGGGCTTCGTCGTTTCTGAAATCCGTGATCGCCCCCACGCCGAACGGGGAAATCAGCTGACTCCTCCTGATTGGACGATTACGCACAATGATTCCGCCGCCACGCCGCGATTTGCTTGGACGCTTCATCCTTCGACTGCTCCTGGATATGTTCTCAGCAGAAAAGCTTCGCCTTCGCCATCCACGCTTCGCATAGACGAAAGCGTTGGCTTCATTGAGTCCCAGTCCTCATGTGGGATAGGACGGCCTGCTGGCCAAAGAAGCGGTTCGTTAGGATCATCTGAGCCGAACTCACCATAGGATTGAGGACGCCACTCATCCCAGCGGTCCAGAAACGCGTTCAGGCGCTTCACCGCAACGTCCTTCTCCAAATCGGTGGCATCCCTTGTTCGCCGAGTAATCACATCAACGATGAACTTACGCATCTGATTGGAAACACCTTGGGCCGGGGAGTTCAGAAGCCTAGGGTCCTTGTAACGGGCCAGCACAACGGCCAGCGCATGTATCGCGCGCTCGACTACCGGAACTGCAAAAGGGGTCACGCTCGTTGGTTCAACGTGCCGGTAGGCACTTTCGTGGAAAGCTCTGAAGCTCTCGAAATGTGATCGATCTCGCGGTTTGAAAGGATTGAAGTTGGTCACCACAAGCCCTGGTTTGTCTCGATCACGGCCCACGCGGCTCGATGCTTGGATATACTCTGATGCAGTTTTAGGCTGGCCCACAATAAGCATCAGACTGAGTCTTGGTACATCGAGCCCTACTTGGATCATGTTGGTCGCAAGGCAAAGATCGACAGTTTCGGATGACGGCAAAGAGGTGAACAATTTCTGAAGCGTTCCAGGGATCTCGCCGCTCCGCAATCGACTCGTAAGCTCCTCATCCCGATTGATGAATCGCCGCAGGTCCATTGCTCCATTTGGCAGGAGTTCCTTCATTAGGCCCATACGGAACCATTCTGCGTTCAGGTGCTCAGGAATGTCCGCTCGGATCAAGGTGGCAGCACGCCCAAGTTCTCGAAGTGAATTGAAATACGCCATCACGGTCCAATAGGGGTCGCGATAAGCCTCATCTGTTCTAGAAAATGGCGGCTTCAGAAAGGCGGGAGATTGCAGTAATGAAGATAACGTCCAGACTTGGGCCGTTATATGAGAGGGCAGCGCACTCGCAAGCACGCCGACGTATAGTCGCCCCGGAATGTCAGTGCGTTCAATGGCGAAGAAAGAGTCACCGGCCCTAAGGCCTTGAGGTGGAAAGAGCATAGACTTGCGGTCATACAGCGCTTTCACTTGTTCCTCGGCCCGCGAAATCGTTGCCGTGGAAGCGACAATCTTGGCTCCAACACGCTTGCCCGATTTCTCACGCATGCAAAGCTCGTCGATCACCGTCTCGTAGTGCCCGACCATGGAGCCTAACGGTCCAGAGATAAGGTGGAGTTCATCCTGAATAACAAGATCTGGCGGATCGACATTTTTACCTACATCAATCCCAAAAAGGTGCCGAGCCTCCGGTTGCCAAGGCATCATTGCAAATTTGTCGACCGTGCCAATTAATAGAGTTGGAGGTTGCGCGTAAATTCGCTCATCAACCACTTCAAGCGGTAGGCCGGCCGAGTCATGAAAATCACATGCTGGATCGGAACATCGGAACCGAACCTGTGGCGGGCCTGTTACGCGTTCGTATCCGAAGGTTCTGCGGCGACCGTCAATGTCGACAGGCCCCATATCCACGCCACACCATGGGCAGGAAAGAACGATGAACTTATTATCATCACCTCCGCTCTCTAGGCTTGCTAGCTCCTCCACGGCCTTTGCGTTCTTATTCGGCGTCACAGAGCCGCCAAGCCAAAGGCCAATGGTTATTGGATCGTCACCGAACTTCTTTGGGGATCGTCTGCGCAAAAGCTCCAATGAGCAGATGAGCGATGCGGCCCGCTGGAATTGCTGAGTTGTCAGCAGCCTAAGCGTGTATCTCATCAGAACCGTGGTTCCGGAGTTATTCGGATCAACTAGGCGACGATGCAAAATAGCAAACGCTGCTAGGCCAAGATATGCTTCGGTCTTGCCACCGCCTGTAGGAAACCAGATGATATCTGCAACGTTTCGGTCCGGGCCAAGCGGGTCTGCAAACGAAACGAGGTTCATGAGCACGAAGGCCAACTGAAATGGCCGCCAAGATGTCTTCTCCGAATATTCAGGTGCTACGTAGGGCCGTTGCGGAATATAGTCGGTGCCCTCTTTGACCCAAGTCCTACGCTTCTCGGCTACGGAAGCAAGCTCGTAATGAGCCCGCTGCGCAACCATTGAATGATTCATCTGAGAAAATGCCTCGAACACATCTCTGTTGACTCCGAGAAGGTCGATGCCGGCTCTCATTCGAGCCAGACAATCGCCACAATTTGCAAGATGGACTTGACCTCTTTCGCGCAGTTTCGGCGAAAGCTTGGCATCAGCTTCCAGCTCAACCAATTTGCTCTGAATCCAACTATCGTAAGCATTGGCGAGGGCATTGCAGACCTGAGTTACTTCTGATCGCGACATCCGCGACATACGAAGCATTGATAAATCGACTTCTGGAATAAGGTCTAACGGTGCGATCGGTGCCTGCTCAAATACCGGCATTGATTCGGTTCTAACTGCCGTCGCAAGAAGTTGAGGGCCGCTATCGGTTGTCCAATCAGCTGCGCATCCATGACCTACTGCGAAGACTGGTTTGTGTCGGTATAACAGGCGAAGGGATAACTCCTCGTCGTCGGCATTGCCCTCGACACGTTCAGGATAAGGTAGGATAGCGGCGGTGTTTTCGCAATCGACTTTGAACGCACACTGGTAGAGGCAAGTTTGGTTGCTCACATCGTGGGTCCCGCGATGCAACATGGTGATGGTTACAAGTCGCTCGCCATTATGCCCCCAACCACGTGAGATCCAGTGCAGGTTCAGAACTGCACCATGATCATTTCGAAATACTTCGCGTTCAGGATAGCTCCCCGGAACAAGCTCGTCGGCGGACAAATGGACGCTCTCTGAATGAGGCTTACGAAACCACAGCTTGCTCTCACCCTGCTGCTGTTCGGTTCCATAGCCGGGCACTTTAACTTCCTCGTACGTCGCCCATTCTAAGGTTACACTAACGCCGGCACCTGCAGCGAGAAGGAAGCTTATGCCTATCGAAGACGGAAGAAAGGTGAAGGACTGCTCCAACTCCTCCTCGTCTCCCTGCGATACCTCATTGGGCAACTCTCGGTCCGACGGCCCCTTCATCTCTGTTTCGTTCACACCCGGTTCTTCCGTTTCCGGCACCTCGAGTGCCGTCATGGCCCCAGAGTGTGTCACTCCGTTGGGGAACAGAATTCCCGCAGCGAATCGATACCTTGGCGGGTCTTGCGGGCGCAGTATCTCTTGACCATTCAGTGATCCGTCCGAACTCCATTGGACCAATGGGTAGCCTGGGTCTGGTCCAATGAGCTTTCTACGAAGACTGTCGACGATGAAATTCCTTACCTCAACCGCAGACGCAAGATTGGGCGGAATTGAAAGATACGCTGCGCTCATGTCATAATCGCCCTAGCAATTCCTATGGACACCTTCTGGTCATATGTACTGCGGCATTCTTCATCTATCAGCATATATAAACGTACCCTCGCTCTAGACATCCCAACGTACAGTAGTGCCTCTTCGGCGTCATCCAGTGCTTCCACATTAGCAAGGATGATAACTGGAGCCTCAAGACCCTTGAACGCATGTATCGTGGAATATGGTACCGAAGACGGGTTTCCTTCGTTTGCGTTGACGATCGGCCACGGCAAACCAAATTGCTCTGCAGCCTTCCAATTCTCAAGCCGTCGCTTGCCTAATATCACGATGTCTTTGGCCGGAATGCCTTCCCGGTTGAGGTCTTGCATGATCTGGGCCAACTTAGTGGCCTCGTCCTGCGCGCTGCGATAAAATCGCACATCGACGGCGTCTCCATCCGGTTGCCCTTCTAGGTTTCGATACCCGTCGAACCTCGACAGATATGAAGTCTGCAGCGCGATCCTCCTAGTATTCCTGCAGTTGCGGGTAAGAGAGATGATTGCAGCGTTGCCGAGCCGATCCTGCAACTTTCGGAGTGCATCCTCACTTTTCCCGTAAATTGCCTGACGGCTGAAATCGCCGAAGAAAACGATTGACGCCTCAAGATTCTCGCCAGTCCAAGCCCTAACCAGCGTTGAAATTACATCTGGATCAAAATCCTGTGCCTCGTCGACTAGAACTACGTCAAACCGCTCACCTGTCTCTTCGATCGCCTGAAGGCCATAGAGCGGGAAAATCTCGTCGTAGATATTCTTGTGGTCAGAGGCGGCTTTGAAGTCCGCTGCAAGTGAACTTTGGGCTATCCGGTCCGACAGCAGACGATGGAGGGAGCCGGCGACAATATGCCCAGAAGACTCGGCTGTAATGCCGGTTAGCCATTTTCCGAGCAATCGGTTGAAGCAAAGCAGCAGAACTCGTTTTCCGTCGTTGGCCATGCGGCGTGCTTGCTCGAGCGCCAAAGTTGTTTTTCCGCATCCGGCCGGTCCAAGAACTATGCAGCTTGGGTTGTACTGAACGCTGTCAAGAAAAGCATACTGCTCCTCAGTAAGGGCGCGCAGGGCAGCTTCGACTGGATGCAATGCTGCTCCGGGCGCGAGAACGCGATCAAAGTCAGGCCTTATATAACTTCTGATCCGATCAAGGACATATGGGGTTGCAGTTCCGCCATCCAGATTGTTCCGTGATTGCTCCAGAGTAGGGCAGTTCGAAATGCGATCCGCGAGCCGGCCCGCCAGATCATCACGATCTATGACATCTGCGCGCACGAATTCCGGGCTGACTGGCGGAGCTGGAGAATCTGGAAAGACCATCATCCACCCAACCGGAACAAGTGCCTCGCGGCTGTTTGATCCGAACTTTTTTCTAATTGCCCGCGACAACTTGAACATAGCGTTCTGGACCTGTCGGTAGGGCGGCGGATCCAAATCATGAGTTCGGCCACTGCGGTCGCGTGTCGTCCATAGCCCATTGCGCTGGCTAATCGCTCCCCCCTTTACCTCCAAGCAGACAATACCCCGGTTCGGGATCAAGACAACAAAATCTAGCTCACCGAAATGCCCAGTATACACGCTCGACAAACCGACCGAGTGGAAGACAACCCAATCTTCAGTGCCTGACGCCCTCGCGATATGCCTAAAAACGGCGCGCTCAGAATCTGGGGCATCTGCCCCGGGTTTAGGAGGGATCATCGTCGCCAAGATTTAGATCCTGGCATCTTTTAACGTGCTTTTCATTCTGTTTTGCCACGCATCATTACCCCATTTGAGGTGGTTGACCATGTTATAAGACCAGTCCGCAATTTGATGGATCTCCCGCACTTGCACTAGCCAGACGAGACCAAAAGTGAGTTCGATGGGTGTCTCCTTATCGATTGCCTCGTCCAAGAGACCTTGGCACTCGTCGTCTAATAGCCGACCCAATTTCGTGCCAGCGTTCATATGGAGCCCTCGCAACTTTTGGATTGCCCGCCAACATTCGGTCCACGCCAGTGCATCTGGGTTATCATCGGCCAGCTCAGCAATGATTGTTAGATCATCTCGGTTCTTGGGACCAATCGTAGAATCATCGAGCAACCATCCCCGAATTGTCAAACGGTCACGATGCAGGCCAGCCCATGACAATTTTTGCCATAGATCTTGGGGATTGTCAGAAATCTTGGAAATCGCGTCCCGCCACTTTCTAGAGGCTTTCCAAAGGAGATCGTATTGGGCGACTCCAGCTTTGTGTTCCGCCAATAGGCGGATTACATCCTTTTGGCCGCCCTCGCGAATGATGAGACGATCCCCGACCATTAAATCGCTAACGGTCCTTTTCACAATGTTATTTCCAAGGGAATCCGACGCTACTGAGAGTCCGTGACCTAAAGTAAACACCGCCCAAGAACAACCTTCGAATATACATAGGCGCCCCTCTCGGGATTCTTCACTTGGCCCTTGCGGAAAGGGTGCCTGAATTTTCGGCGGCCGCGTGCTTTGCTCAAAGCGTTCAGTTGGGTGATGCGTTTCAGGCGGCTCCACTGTTGGCTCTAGCTTCCCCTCGTCAAGGGCGGCGGCACCCCCGATAATTCTTTCTCGAAACTCTTGCTCAGGCCTTAAAGCCAGCCGACGTTTCTTGCGCCATCTTAGTCTCGCCTGATACGTGTCACATTCGAAGTCATATCCAACCAAGCAGAGACGAGCTGTTGGCACTGGATCAACAAGCTTATCAAATGCTCGGCGACCTATGAGGGATAATGCTACCGCCGTTTCGGTTGGGATAACTTCACCAGCGCCTGCGACTTCGATTCTCACATTTGTTAGAAGTTCCTTCGCCCATGTCTGGAGCAAGGTGACATCCTTTTGTCTGCCCACTATGAGCCGGTCCGGTTTCTCGTTTGCAATAGCATCTAGAAGAGCGAGTCCCTTCTCAGTATCAGTGCTTGGTGTGCCCATCTCGAGGAAGGCTTTCAGCGCACCGACGGCCAATCGTGCATGTTCCCATATCTCATCCGCCATCGCGGGTCTGAGGGACGAAATAGCAAACTCCATCTGCGTTATGCGCTGGTAATCAGCTTCGACCTCGACTTGGGTCGGGTATGTCAGCCAAGAGCAGAAAAGTAGAAACGTCTCCCAAACCTCAGAGATAAGATTCTCAACTCTATCATCCAGAATCTCATCGACTTCGGCTCTTTCGACACATCCTGCCAAAGTGTCTAAAGCCACCTTGCACTCAGCGAGCCTGATATTGCTAGCTTGGTAATAAGCCAATGAAAGCGTGCTCTCAGCAATTGCCGCACTGATATTCGAGCTAAGAGCAGATAGCTCTGGGAGAGGGTCTGCTTGCACCCCTAAAATCTCCGTCGGACTTAGCTCCCATACAAGCCAACCTTCTTTCTGAAACGGAGCTATTTTTTCTCTATCACGCCCAGTTGCGACCAGCACAAATCGCTGTCTTTCGGCCAGCCGGGACACTGTTTCGATATTCCGCACGCATGCATCAATTGAGCGCGTGATGAAATGGAGGCTACCTTGAGCAGCCTGCTCACTTGCCTTGCGGACAATTTGAAAGTCTCTAGTCGCAGCAATCAGTGGTTCGCCAACTGCATTCCCAGAAGATTCCACATAGGCCTTGCCATCCTCGTCTAAACCGCCCCAAGCAAGCCACCTAGAAAGATCAGGCCATGCCGGCTCATTTACAAGGTCCGCCCGCTGGAGCTTGAATGAGCCGATAGTTTCCTCGGTCTCTGTCTTGGTTCCGAGGACGATGACGCGGTTACGTTGAAGCGAAAGATTGCCGAAGGTTTTCGTCTCCGCCAATTTGTCCAAGGGACTCTCGTGCAGTGGCGACCAAGTTTGTTTCCCTCGACCGATCGGCCGTTTACGTTTTGTCGCCTCAAATCTTTTGAAGTCGGACTTCTTTATCAGAAAACGACCGCCATCTTGTCCTTTGCGGCTATCAAGTTGTTGGAGCCAATAACCTTCAATCGGGTAGCCTCCTGTATTCTCATTAGCTGCTCCTGCCACCTCGTAGACAAATCCGTCAGGAAGGCTCTTGACATGCTGCCCGTTTACGAAGGTTCGATTTTCATGGGACAGCGCAACAGCGTCGCAGTCTGCTCGCATACGAGCTATTGCCGTCACTATTGCAGCCAGTTGATCGACGCCAGCCGAGACAGGAAGAATCAGGCAAACTCCGCCAGTATCTGCGTCGTTCGCCACTTTCATTAGCGTCTTCATGAGTTGTGTAGGCTCTAGCGGGTTCCCTGATTGATCAGAGATAACCCACTTGAGCAAAGCTTCATCGACAGGCTGGCCACAGTCCTGTTTAATCATCAATTGGCTCTCCAGCGCTTATCAGCTTGTCCATCGCGTCAATAACAATCCTGCATTGCTTGACTGAAGGTCTCCGCTGCCATGAGCCTGCTGCATAAGATGCAACAGTCTGACAAATTGCTGCGACCTTCCAATGTAGTAGTCCTGTTTGCCGTCCCTTCTCGCCAATCTTTAGTATCTTGTTGGGGCTCAACTGCATTACGCGCCTCACAAGTTCTAAGTCACCCGGGCTCAAGGCTGCACTAGACGGGTCTGTGGCACCGCGACTTGCTATTGTACCGGTCGCAATGCCTGCGATCTCAGGTGGCAATGGAGCATCAACCTGGGGAATACTCTGACGGATCAGATTCCAACATTCTTCTTTCTTGGCCCATTCTGTAGGCATCCGTGACCCCGCGGATAGGCGGATCAAGCGATCTAGGTGATGTGACCACGATCTAATCAGAGTTTGAAACTCCGGCGAAATCGCCTGATCGCGCCATATTCTTGCGAAGTCGATTCGACCGGCCGTTAGCTGTCCAAGTGCTGCGACGGTATACACGGTGATGATTGCCCGGTACGCTGGAAACGCTTCTTCTCGCACGATCCGCTCTGTTGTTCGGTACAAGAGAGCCAGAGCTATCAGGCGTTGGTACCAAGCCTCATCGATCTGGAACGGCACCTGCTTCATTCTCTGCATGAAGAACTGGAAATTTTTTTGTGCCCCGGCAGCAACCTCAAATGGTCTGCCTTCCCAAGTGTTCAGATATCGAGCCAATTGTGTTTTGTCGAAGCGTCGTTCCTTCGGAGTTTCCGACTTGAACGAAGTGCGAGTGTCTGCTTTTGAGTCAGCCATATCTTCGGCAACGCCATATGTTCCGCGCGCGCGCTCGTAAAACCAACGGGCGCGTCCATCAGGCGACCATGTATTGCTTGCTCGGTTTTCCACTTCGCGATGAAATGGATCGTTTGCCGAGAAATCCGCTGGCTGAACCGTATTTTGAGTGTTGGCCGATCTAGAAATGCGCGCCACCATTTGGTCCAGCATTTCCCCCCCAGCCCTGACGTGGATTATTTTTGCTGGGACTAATACGTTATCGAGGTTAGCACCGTCCTTAACTCGGGCCCTGTGCAAGGACGCAGTCGTCTGACCGCCATTTACAATTTGGAGCCCCTTTATGGCCTTAATCGAAAGTCCGTCTGCAGTCAGCTCAAGAGCGTCCGCGGTTGCGACGATGCCATTGTTATAGGCCAGAAAGTGACTTGGCTCTTTGATTAGCGTTTCTCTAAGACCAGCATTCGCTGTTTTCTTCCCGCGGACGCCAAGAAACGCTCGAACATTCAGTTCCAAAAGCCGTGTGCTGTATTCTGAGTAAATTGAGCAAAGCGCATTGCCGGGAATGGCAGCAAGGTAGGTGTCGAAGTCCGAGTTCTCTAGCGCGGGGACAGCAAGGCAACGTAACGGCGACCCAATCACCTTTTCGAAATCGATATCAATGTCTTCCCTCGACACTGACAACCCTGTTGCTCGATCCAAGCGCACAGAATCGAACAATTCTATTTTTATCTTTGTTCCATCTAAAAAATAATCTTCCAAATTCTTGGCAGGGGCAACTCCACGAGTTACTAAGACGACACGTAAAAGCGATATCTGATCTTGTAAGGAGCTAATCTGAGTTGCAAATTCCCTCAATTCCGAAGACAGATCCCTGAATTCGGAAATACGACTAGCCTGACGATAAAGCCGGACCGATTGCTCGACGACAGTTCGGACCTGTGTGGCAGAAAGCCGGGTTGCGGCTTCTGCGGGCACACAATTAAATAGAGTTAGCAATTCGGCTTCCTCGTCTATCGAAGCGCCGATAATTCCTATTTGGCCTGCTCCAACTTCAAAAAATGCTGGGAACATTTGTAAGTCATCGATTACTTGGACGTCGCTCAAAAGTCCTGCTGTATCGAGAGCGAACTCAATTTCATCTGCTGAAATTTTCCCAATTGGTGAATTTGATCCGCTAGAATCCGACAGTCTATCTTCGGCAATATTCTGCATTTAATTCCTTTCCCCTTGTCCGAATAGATGACAATCTAATTTACAACCTCAGTCTTCGTGGCAAAGTCTTTTAAACTCATCTAAGCAAGTTTTTGCAAAGCAAAACTTTTCCAGAAATTCTTCTTTGGCTGTTTTTTTTCACTTAAAATAGAGAGCATTGGTTCTTTCAGACTTTCAAGTAAGCACACGTCTGATTGTATTGCAATCTCAACTCAGTCAATTGTATCTGCACCACAATCGGGTCGCCAACGGCGACCGATTCTGACTTGTACCATGTCTATATTGATGCGGACTTTAAACTGCTGGAACCATTTTATGCCCGATATTAATCGTTTTGAGAAAATTCAAGCCACTATTCGCCTCGCCCTCGAGATTGGCGGCAGGCGGCTCGGCGTCACAACCGACGAGGCGCGCGCCTTGATGGAAGAACTGGGCGAGCAATCGGTCAGTTTGCGCACGGCGCAACGGACGTTAAATGGCCTGGCCTCTGCCTTTCCGGGGTTTCACAAGGATGAGGTTTCCGGCCGTTGGATCTGGCAGATTGAAGATATTCCCGCACCCATTCTCTCAGCCAATCCCGACGTCTGGCCGGATCTGAGACAAGCCGCCCAAATCATGATGGACCGGGGCGACGTCCAGGCCGCCCTGCGCATTGACTATCTGAGCCGTCAGGTTGCGGCCCAAAATCTGGGTGACAAGCAAAAGCGGGAAAAGCGCGACGCCGTTATTCGCGCCATGGAAACCGAAGCCCTTCTCTACCGGCCCGGCCCCCAACCCGTATTCGAGGCCGAAACCCTCGAAACGGTGCGCTATGCGCTCCGGAAAGGACGCAAGCTGCGCTTCATTTACCGGAAGTCCGATGGCAAGGAGAGCGAGCGCCTCGTGGTGCCTTACGGCGTTCTCTTGAGCGAAATTGCCTATCTGGTCGGACCGGTCGATGGCAAAGATACTCCCGTTCTATGGCGTCTAGACAGGATGATTGAACCCGTTGTTTCAGACGACACAGCCCAGGTGCCCGAAGACTTCGACCTGGACGCCTATTCCTCGCGTTCCTTTGGCGTGTTCCAGGGCGAGGAGGATGTTGCGGTCACCCTGCGCATCCTCCCCCATGCTATAGACGAAGCCTATGCGCATCTGTTTCATGCGAGCCAACGCCATGAAGAACACGATGATGGAAGCTTGCTGGTCCACCTTTATGGCCGGGGCCTCGACGAGCTCGCCAACCAGTTGTTGCCGTGGGGCGGCAAGCTCGTGATCGAAGGGCCAGACGCCCTGCGCGAGGCAGTCCGCCAGGCAGGGCAACGGGTAACAGGGATGGCAGGGGGCTAGTTGCGACCGGTTATGCCGCGCTCGTGCTGTACCTCATTCGGGTGCCTGTAGAGCGCTACGGGAGGACCCGTCTAAATGCGCATCCTGTTCTTTCTTCTGATCCTTGTCATATGCGTCGCAGCATCCGGCTGATGGATTTCGGCTGGCTTCACCTTTTTGGTCTGTGCAATGATTGTCGCGGCTGTGCTGCTTTATGCGGATATGAATGAGGGTATGGCGATTGAGAAGCGGGGTCGTCCATTCCTGATCGCTGCCTGGATGACTATCCCCGCAATTGTTCTCGTCCGCCTCGTGTTGGGATCGGGCGGCCTTTTTAATGAGGCTAACGCCATGTATTTTGGCCTATCCCTTATCCTTGTTGCAGCTCGGTGACCGATTCTGTCGCGGGCATCAAATAGAATTATCCTATGACACAACTTCTCTCGCCCTCCCGTTTCATTGATTTTATTGCGTGCCCACACAAAGAGGCCTTGCGCCGGGCTGGAGTCCCCAAGGACACAGAGGACGCGAGCGCTGCCCTGATCCAGGACAAGGGGCTCGAGCACGAGGCACAAGTTCTGGCGGCACTCGAGGCCATCTACGGCGTTGCAGTCTCCATTCCAACCGATGGCAGCGCGGAAGAACGCGCGGCTGCGACCCGTAAGGCGATGGAGACAGGCGCCGCCCTCATCTATCAACCCGCGCTGACCGGCACCCGCTGGATGGGCTATCCCGATTTTCTGGTCCGTTGTGAAGGGCCGGACGGGCCCTATTATGAGCCCCATGACGCAAAGCTCGGCCGCACGGTCAAGCCGGCTTACGTTATGCAATTGTCGATCTATGCCGATCTGCTAGCCGAAAATGGTTGGCCACGTCCTGCCCGGGGCCGCATTCTTCTGGGCGGCGCCGCCAATGCGGATAATGACACCGCGGGCTGGGTTAAGCTTGCAGACTTTGCCCACGTCACGGGGCGTCTGAAAAACCAATATGAAGCCTTTGTCGATGCGGGTGCCACAGACACGAAATCTGTCCCTTGTGTCGCCTGTGGCCAATGCGGCTATGCCAGCCGGTGCGAGCCCGAATGGCGCGAGGCAGATAGCGTGCACTTTGTTGCAGGCATTGCTGCCAGTCAGCGCCTCAAGCTTGAAACCAAGGATATCACGTCGCTTCAGGGCCTGGTGGATACCAAATTGAGCGCACGCGATTTTGGCATTGGCGAAGAAGCCTTTGCCCGGATCAAGCGACAGGCCGAGCTCCAAGCCAAAGCGCGCGAGACCGGCACCTTGCATTGGGAGCACAAGGCCTACGAGAAGGGCAAAGGCTTCGCGCTGCTGCCACCCAAAGAAGAAGGCGACCTTTATTACGACATCGAGGGCGACCCGCTCTATGGCCAGTCGGGCCTGGAATATCTCCATGGTGTTTGGGGCCCGCTAGAGGGTGGCGCGTCGCGCTTTACCGCTTTCTGGGCCCATGATTATGCGGCCGAGAAGACCAGTTTCGAGGCCCTGATGGATGCGTTCACGCGCCATTTTGCCCGCTATCCTCGCGCGCGCATCTATCACTATGCGCCTTATGAAAAGACGGCCCTGCGCAGGCTCTCAACCCATTATGCCACACGCGAGAACGAGCTGGACGACATGCTGCGGCAGAACCGCTTTGTCGACCTTTATGCGGTTGTCCGCCAAGGAATACTTGCGTCTACCGAAAGCTATTCCATCAAGAAGATCGAGGCCTTCTACGGGATGGAGCGCGACGAAGCGGTCACCAGTGGCGGCGATTCCATTGTTGAATATGAGCGCTGGCGCGAAACCGGCGACCCGCAAATCCTGATCGACCTTGCTGCCTATAACGAGAAAGATGTGCGCTCGACCGAAGCGCTCAGAGACTGGCTCGATGGCATCCGCCCGCAAGGGGCGGTCTATGACCCGCTTGGCAAGGAAGACGAGAAAGCTGGCCAGGCCGATCCAGACAAGTTGGCGAAGGAGGCGGCGCTCATAGCGCTGGCCGAAAAAGTGCGCGCCTCCAAAGTGGTCGGGCCTGAAGTTGGCGACCTGGTTGCCGAACTCCTGTGGTTCCACCAACGCGCGGACAAGCCTGCGTGGTTTGCCTTCTTTGATCGTATGAAAACGAGCAGGGAAGATCTGCTTGATGATCTCGACGTCATTGTAGGTCTAACCCCGCTTAGCCACCCCGAAATTGACAAGCAATCTTTCGTCCAGAAGTTTTCCTGGCCGGCACAGGAAACCAAGCTGCGAGCCGGCGGGCGTGTTGTGATTGTCGAGCAAGGCGCACCGGCGGGTACCCTGATCGAGCTCGACCGCGACCGTCGCATCGCTACCCTGAAAAGGGGCACGAGGTCCGGCCCATGGCCCGAGAATTTCTCCCTGGGGGCGTCAAAACCTATCGAAAACGAAGGCCTTCGCGCAGCCGTCGAAGCTGTCGCACAATCGCTCGCTGAAGGCCGGACCGAGGGGCTAGGCGCCTTGCTGGACTTTGCCCATCGCAGAGCGCCCAACCTTCAAGGCTACCAGAAAGGTTCCCCGATCATTGATGCCGGCGAAGATCTTGTTGCAGGCACGATCCGGGCGATGCGCGCGATGAACCAAACCAGCCTCTTTATTCAAGGCCCGCCAGGCACGGGCAAGACCTACACGGTCTCGCGCGCGATTGCGGCGATGTTGAAAGACGGCAAACGGGTCGCGGTTTCTTCCAACAGCCACCATGCCATCAACAATCTGATTGCCCGCGTTGAAACCGCGGCAGACGAATTGCGGCACAGCTTTTTTGGAATCAAGATCGCCAGTGACGGCGAGGGCGGTAAGGGCCACACCGGAAAACATATCGTCACGTCGCGTAGCAGCGACTTTGCCGGCAATCCCTGTCTGGTTGCAGCAACCGCCTGGCACTTTTGTAAATATGACGAGCCGGTGTTTGATTATCTCGTTATCGACGAAGCGGGTCAGGTTTCTCTCGCCAACCTTGTCGCCATGGCGCGCTGTGCGAAGAATATCGTGCTGGTCGGCGACCAGATGCAATTGCCCCAACCCGTACAGGGCAGCCATCCCGGTCAAACCGGTGCATCGCTCCTCGATTATCTGTTGCAAGGTGCTGCCACCGTTGCCCCCGATCACGGCATCTTGCTGAATGTCACATGGCGCATGCATCCAGACCTATGCAGGTTCATCTCGGACGCAATTTATGACGGCAGGCTCTCTGCCCACCCTCAAACCAAAGACCGGGTTCTCAAACTGAATCGCGGCGCAGATCCAGCTCTTGCCCCCTCGGGCTTGCGCTTTGTCCCCGTATCGCACGCGGGTAATCGTCAGGACAGTCTGGAAGAAGTCCAGCGCATCAAAGCCATTGTGACGAGTTTGCTCGCTCAACTCTGGACGGATGAAAGAGGCATCACACGCCGGCTGACACTCGACGATATTCTCGTCGTGGCCCCCTATAACATGCAGGTCCAGTTGCTGGTCCAGCATCTGCCCGACGGTGCCCGTGTCGGGACGGTCGACAAGTTTCAGGGCCAGGAAGCCCCCGTCGCCATCGTCTCCATGGCCACATCCAGCCCCGAAGAAGCGCCGCGCGGCACCGACTTTCTGTTCAGCCAACAACGCCTGAACGTCGCGCTCTCCCGCGCCAAAACCCTTTCGCTCCTCGTCGCCAGCCCCGCACTTCTTGACTATCCAGCCAGGACAGTCGCCGACCTGGGGCAATTGGATTTGTTTGTGCGGGCGGCGGGGTACGGGATTGGAACCGATGCCTGATCAGGCGGGATTGGCAGTACCGGGAACGCCTGCGTCACCATGGCAAATGTTCTGACGACGGGCAAAACCAAATTAATGGAAACACCGCCTATCCCCACAACGTGGACACGGGGAGGGCATACAATCCATTTCCGAAGGTGAGCTTGTTCTCGCCTAAATAGAAGACAATGCCCTTGATAGGACGCCCTTTGCCCGGACCTTGCCCGGAGAACCAGCGGATGGACTTAAAGTCATCCAAGCTTACCGACGATGATGCTTTGACTTCAACCGCGATAAGTCGGTTGTTAGCCTCCAGCACTATATCTATTTCGCGCTTATCAGCGCTGCGCCAGTGGTTAAACCGGACTTCATGATGTTGCATGGGGGCAGCGCGAATGAGTTCATTGACTACATAGCTCTCCAATAGCCCACCAAGCGCTTGTGGGCTCGCTCCAATATCAAAGCTTGTCGTGACCAGTTGGCGCAACGCCGCCGTGATCCCGCTATCTACGAGATGCCATTTGGCGTTTTTGATGTCTCGCTTTCCTTCTCCAGCTGACCATGCTGGCAGTCGAATGACAAAGCCAAGGCGTATGAGAGCATCGAGATAGTTTTGCGTTGTCTCATGTCGTAACTGGAGCAGCCGACATAGTTCTGCGATGTTGAGCTCTTGGGCCGTCCGGGCCGCTAATTGATCGACAAGTCGGCTAAGCCCTTGGCCTTTGCGAACTGCCAGAATATCCGCAATGTCGCGGTCAATGATGGCATTGACGTGATCACGGTACAGACGCTGCCTGGAACGAATATCAAGAAGGCGGATCTCCGGGAAACCACCTTCCAATATCTTCTCAATATACTTGGCTCTAGGGGTTACCGGTGCCGATAATTCAGAAACGTCACACGTGTCTTGCAGCGCCCAGTCGATTAGCCGGGAAACCGGCCGTTCTTCACATTCTGAGGCCGATAAAGGCCATAGCTGTAAGGTTCGCATGCGGCCCGCTAAAGAATCGGCGACCGCCGCACGTGAAAACAGGTTTGAAGAACCCGTGAGCACAAATTGTCCCTTCCGGCGGTCTTTATCCACAATTCGCTTGATCGCGAGCGCCAGACCAGGCGCACGTTGGGCTTCATCAATAACAACCGGCCCGTTTTCGCTTTGGCTCGTCAGCACTTCCAATTGACCAATTGGATCGGCCGACAGTGCAGCTAAAGTTCCAGCGTCATCAAGCGTCACAAATCGACTGTGGGGAAAGAGGTCGCGCACCAACGTTGTCTTGCCAACTTGGCGAGGCCCAACCAGATTAACCACGCGCGCTGCCGCTAAAGCATCTTGGAGTTCAGCGACGAGATGACGCTGCAATAGGGGCGCTGGGCTTGACATAGAAGATTGCTATCAGAGAACTCACGAAAATGCTATTGTCACTTACACTGATCTGCTATTATCATATCTAAGGCACTGTCTAGGCCAAGCTCGACCGACACCGCAGCTACGCTTGAAGTGCACTCATTGTTCGGGCCAGTGGGAGCTAGAGTTTCCCGGTCTGAGCCACGTTGACGGTCCAGCGATAGCCTCTTGTCCGACGAAGAGACCGATGAAATCCTGCAGATGATCTTTGCGCCCGGGTCCTCGCGCGTCGGTGCTATTTCGATTGGTCATCCCTCTAGAACAACTGGCGCACGATCCGTCGGCCATGTATGGCTCAAATTCTGCCGCCTTGAAGCTATACAGGGCGTAATTGCCATGTGCATGGGTACTGCCGGCTTGATGGAGATCTTTTGACGATGTCTGAAGCGATACATGACCGCACGTGGGAGCACTTACGGGTCTCGACGAGCGGTGCAGTTGTTGAGGTCGCACTAAGCCGGCCCGATGCTCGAAACGCCTTGAACGGCGTGCTGATGGGAGAACTCACCGAAATTGCGCGTTTGCTGCGGCGTCGAACGGATGTGCACGTGGTTATCCTCGCAGGAGGGGAACATAATTTCTCGGCCGGAGCCGATCTAGGGTTTCTTCAAGAACGCGGCAGAAGACCAACCGTGCTTGAAACGCGCGAGGCGATCATGTTGGGCCCCGATTTGTGCCGCGCCTGGGAAGAGATTGAGGCTGTCACGATCGTCGCTGTCGAAGGCTACTGCATCGGCGGCGCTTGCGCCCTGGCCGTCGCGTGCGACTTCCGGATTATGGGCGAGGGGAGCTACATGCGGCTTCCTGAAGTTCCACTGGGGATAAATATGAGCTGGAACAGTATTCCGCGCATTACGAACTTGGTGGGCCCTTCGCGGGCAAAACGTTTCGTCATGATGGGCGAGCCAGCAAGTGCCCAGACGTGCCTTGCCTGGGGAATGGCCGACGAAGTTACCCCTAAAGGCAGCGCCCTTGAGGTCTCGAGAGGGTGGGCCGCCAAACTGGCAGCGCTGCCGCCCTTACCGGTCCGAATGACCAAAGAAGCAGTTAATGCGCAGGCCAACGCAAACCATTACGCCACCAGCTTTATGGATCGCGATCAGTACCTTTTGACTGTGCGGACGCAAGATTTTCAGGAAGGCCGCAATGCGTTCCTCGAAAAGCGACCCCCGACCTTCAAAGGCGATTGAGTTCTCAGATCTTAGTGGCAAACGCACGACCGATTTGGTGACCGGCTTGGTCGGCCTTTCAGGTTGTGACCTGATCCCTTGGGATCCCTCGTTTATTGCGAGAGCTCTATTGTTTTCATCCATGTCTGCTTTCCGATGCTCTAGGGCGTCCGAAAACCTTCACCAAGAACGAACCTACCCCGCGAGGGTGCGTGCTTCATGAGCGGGCGCAGGGATTTGGGCTGATTGCTGTTTTTATTAAATAGGTGGGTCTACCCGACGAAGGGCAACCTGGATGTCGCCTGAATAGGGCTGCACCGAATTCGTTCCAGTAGTCGCCGCCGATAAGTTCCCACTCCAGGGTCAACACGACGTTGATTCAGTCTTTATGTGCGACCTGAAGATACACCAGGCCCTCACATCACCGAAAGCCCATTTGGCACCCGCGCCCCCATCGGCCCAAAATCCCTGCACCCCTGCTAGCCCGCCCGCAACCGTTTGGTCGGGCGCTTCGCTTCCGCCCCGGTCTCGACAAGACGAGGCTACCGGGGTGCGGGTGGGCTTTCAGGGGTGCGGTTTGTTGATCTCGGCCGATGGGGGCGGCGCGAGCTCATGGTGAGTATCGCGTAGCGCAAGATCCCATCGGCGGAGGTCTCCGCCATGTCACTTTCAATCACAGCATCTCGTCACTCCCGCTTATCATCAGCGTCCGATGAAGTTCGTCTGACACCCCATGAGCGTGTCACAGCCCAGATTAGTTCTCTTCTCGAACGCGGTGTTCGCCCCTGGATCAAGCCTTGGGATGATATTGTACCGCCTGATGCCTTGGTCTTGCCCTTGCGTTCCTGCGGGACGCCCTATCGCGGCATGAATATCATCGCCCTGTGGGCTGCCTCTTTGGAAAGTGGCTTCAGGTCACGCCATTGGTTCACCTTCAAGCAAGCCTTGGCAATGAAGGCTTGCGTCCGCAAAGGTGAGCGCGGGTCCTTTGTGGTCTATTATGCGGAGGTGGGCGATAAGTCGGATGGTGATGGCAAGCCTTCTCGGGCGCCCACGTCCAAGGGTGCCAGTGGCGATGAGACTGGTGAAACCCGACGTATCCTGCGCGGCTATACCGTCTTCAATGCCGAACAGATCGAAGGTCTGCCTGAATCCTTCTATGCGGCTCCTGAAGCGCCAGTTGTTCCGCCTACTCCGATCACCATCAGCGAAGATGAGACCCGTTGGGCTTCTCTCTTCGCGCGCATCCCTGTCACCCTTCGCCATGGTGGAAATCGGGCATTCTACTCCAAAGCGGCAGATTTCATCCAAATGCCCCTTCGTGAGGCCTTTCGCGATGGCAGCCAGTATTGGGCAACGCTCGCCCATGAGACCGCCCATGCCTCCCGTCATGAGACCCGCCTTAATCGTGACTTTGGTCAGACCCGCTTTGGCGATGCGGGCTATGCGCTGGAAGAGCTTGTTGCAGAGCTTGCTAGCGCCTTCATCGGAGCCCACATCGGCCTGCCCGCTGATCACCTTGAAGATCATGCTGGCTACATTGAAGGGTGGCTCAATGCCCTAGGCGATAATCCATCGTCTTTCTTGGTTGCTGCGAGCAAAGCCCAGGCTGCAGCTGATTGGGTGTTGGGGGCGATGGGGGTGGGATAGAACATTTGCCTACCCACCCAAAGGCAGACGCTGAGGAGGTTCGATTTCGGCAATAGTTGGCCGAAAGGGGATGGTCTGCTTTGGGGGGCGCGGGGGCGAAAGCGGACGTTCCATATCTGCTCGTAGGAAATGCTTTTCCGGTCGAAGAGCTGGCATTGCAATCAGTAATGCATGGCATGAGCCGAGTTTTAAACAAGCGCTTCCCTGGGCTACTTGAACGAATATCTGTTTGGTGGGCTCTCAACCACGAAAGCTGCAACACCGCATTGGCTCATTTATTTGTGACTAAAGATAATTTGTGGACTAATTTGGCTTTAGAAAGTCCCGCTCTCGCATTTCGGCAGTCTTATCTAAGTCGCGCATTTTCATTTGAGCCTCTGAAGGAGCACGGGCGAAAACCATGCGCGTGTCGGGTCCCTTCTTTGATCCCACATAGCAAATCACCCAACTCTCGTTCCGAAAGCGGCAAAGAAAATGTTCGAATTTACGGGCTGGGTCGGCCAACTTTGGATCAACCGGTCTGTACCAGAACGCACCTGCAGCTGTTATTCCATCTCGCTCGAACGAAAAAACGTAATCTTTCAAATTAGCACACTGAATTTGGTTGCATAGCGCAGTTAGTGCACGTCGCGCGATTTGTGCTTCTGTGAGGTCTTGAAAAACAGGTAGACCGTCAGGCTTTTCTTCTTGAGCGGCCTGTTCATCGGTTTGATAGCTCGCCTTATAGGGGTCATTCCCCCGCTCATCTTCCACGTGCAACTGGCTATCCCAAGCTATCTTGAGAGCCGCCCCAGACATCCCTAGGGAAAGAGCGACTCCGAGCGCTATGGCCAGTTTGAAATAGTCTACACGCATGCTGAGCTTACCATTACTGCGATTACCAAATATGGAGGTTATTGCCCAAAGCTAATTCTCACGAAGATTATGCGCAGGGAAGACAGAAACCTTGCCGTCGGGTTTCCCCAGCAGTGCGCTCCGCACCGTAGGGTGCATTCCATCAATGGAATGCACCATAGTCAAGCAATTCCCGAGCTTGTTCATGTGGGGCCTTAGCCAAATGACTCGGAACGGTTCAATGCGACGCTTCGCTTGCCTTGAAGCCATCCGACAATTCTCTTTGCGCAAGCTGGGGAGTCAAGAGGTGAAATCGGCTTCGCCGACGCGCGACGCGCGCCTCTTGACGCCCCATCTTGCGCGCTGAAACTCGAACTAAGCCTTTGCATAGGCAGAGCCTGCAGCAAAGGCGTTCCCAGTGGAAATAATCAACTCGAAGACCATGGTCCTTGCGACGGTGCAGTCCTCTCGGACCGCACCCTACATGCTGGCGAATGTCCGCTTTCAAGCAACCGCCTACCCACCCCTAAATGGCAACCCTTGGCGCATTTGAGACTGTCGGCATTTTGGCAATAGTTGGCCGAAAGGGGATGGTCTGCTTTAGACTGACGCTTCAAAGAAAGCAGACGAAACTACTGGCCACTTAAAGCCAAAACTCAGCCCGCTGCAGCACGCGCCCTTGCAGCAAGGAGTGGATCGAGAAGCCAGCTCATGAAGGAACGTTTATCGGTAATCACATCGGCCTTCAGCGTCATGCCGGGCTGAAGGGGGCGGTCTTTGCCGTAGGCTTGGATGCCGGGGCCAGTTAGCGCCACGCGGATTCGGTAGACGGGTTCTTTGAACTCGATAGGAGCCGCGAGTTCGCCGGGGCGCAGGGCTGAGCGGGCGACTTCGCGCACTTCGCCTTGGATGGCCCCGAATTGCTGAAACGGAAAGGCATCGACCATAAGGCGCACGCGCTGGCCTTCGGTGATAAAGCCCGCTGCACGTGTCGGCACAAGGATTTGCGCTTCCATCGGGCTGCCCTTGGGGGCGAGATTGATCAAGGGCACATTGGGGTTGGCCGCTTCACCGGGGCGAATGTTGAGGCTTGCGACACGGCCTGCAACGGGGGCACGCACGACATAGCCGTCTTGCACGGAGAGCTCAGTCAACCCTGTTTCCAATTGCGTCTTAGCGCTGCGGAGCTGACTGGCTTCAGAGGCGCGCGCAGGCTCCAGCGCTTGGCGCTGGCGCATCAGGTCTTTGGTCTCGCCCGAGCGAGAGGCGGACAAGGTGGTGCGCTGGCGGGCAATGTCGGCCATCTCGGCCTGATGGCTGGCGCGCAGGGATTGGCGTTGACGGTCATAATCCTTAGCCTCATCAAGCCGGGATTGAATCTGCCGATTAAGCTCACCCACTTGGGAGCGGGCAGCAATTGTACCCTGCGCACGCCGATCTGCCTCGGTGCTGGCCATAAAGCCTTTGGCCACCAAGGTGCGGGCTTGGCCTTCGGCGCGTTCAGAAATGGCCAATTGGCCTTGGGCGAGGTCGCGGCTGGCTTCAAGGCGGCTCGCGTCGGCACGGGCAGCAATAGCACGATCGGCTAAGCGCGCATCATCTTGGGTAAAGCGATTGGCGCTGCCGCGTGCAGCTTCCATCAACCTTGCATCTTCGGCCCCAAAGCGGTCGAGCGTGGCGCTAGCCCGTTCAGCCAACCTCCGGCTTTCTTCGGCAAAGCGTTGCGCGCTGGCGGCGGCCTGCAGCTCAATCTCGGTCAAGCGCGCCCGGGTCTGTGCTCGCTGCAGTGGTACCACCGCCCCATCGACCCCCGACAAATCCAAGGCAAGCCGTATTAAGGGCTGGCCCTCAGCCACCATATCGCCTTGTTGCACCAGTACGGCATCGGCCACTCCGCCGCGCGTCGCATAGACGGCGGATAAACCCGCCTCTGGGGCAATCCAACCCGCCACGGTCTCTTTGCGCGCATATTGGCCAAGGGTCAGATAGGCTGCGCCGATTGCGACGCTGATGACCGCCACAGCGGTGAATGCAGCAAGCCGCGTAGGCTGATGCAGGGTCACACTGCCGTACACGCGGCGGCGCTGGGCTTCAATGACGGTGGGGCGGAAGAGGGTCATAGGTAGTATCACCTTCGAAGATTTTTGTGGGACTGGACCCAGTAATGAAGCCGACCGCAAGCTTTCCGCGGAGCGCCATGCGTGCTTGCTACTTTTGGCTTCGCTTGGCTTCACCTTCTTACTTGTACACTAGGCGACCACGGCAAATCCGAAAGCGCTCGTATTTTCCGATTTAACTTCCATGGTCAAATATAAACTGAAACAGCTTGCAATTTTTGATTTTTCGATACTTCAACCAATTATTTCGGGATCGAGACTGAGAATTCATAAATTTCTTTGCCGCCAAAATCGTCAAGCGACCTTACATTTCCTGAAAAAGCATAACCGTCACCGGGTTGATATTCCGCAACCCCGGTCCGTTGGCCGCCATTAAATTCTGCAAATTTGACTAAGGTTGGGAGCTTACCACAAATCACATCTGCATCTACAAACTTAGTCTCACGGGTTATCATTCCTTCTACTTGTACCTAAATCATCTGATTGAACACGCGGTGACCAAACCAGTTTCAAGCCCAATAGAGCGCCAGCGATTAGTATTAAAGATGGCCAGTAAATAGTATTGGCTGCCATTGAAATGGCTATGACAAAATATAAACCAATCAAAAAATAGTAAATTATGTGAAATTTTGGCGTCAAAGATTGATTTTTTACAACTATACCGATAACAATGCATAGCGCGGCACCAGTTATGCTGGATATATACGGAGCATAAGAAACCAGCCAATCTGCGAGGTCGTTTGAGCCGTGTAATGTCATATTTGACTTCCTTTCTGGGTACCGCTGTTTTGGCCTATCGGCGAGCTTGTGGGATAACCACACATTCCAAGGATCAGTTGGGCTCAATTCAAAATCTCATTAGATACTTTAAGTTAAATATCAGCAAAAAAATCAACTTAAAATTTTCTGCTGAGTTAATAACAAGCTTGCTACCCCCATAGCGACCTAGAAAAACTTCAAGTGGCCGAATATCCACTGGTAGCTAACGACGAATTTCGCGACACTTGAAGTTTCTAAGGGGGGAGGCGTTTTTGACTAATCCTATTTCTTTTTGGGCTCTGGCATACACGCACCGGCTGTGGACACTGAACCAAAAAAAAGGCCTAAAACTAATCCAGCAGCGGTCACAGCCATCCCGATCGGGTTAGCGGCTGCTACTGCTACGGCAACACCATACACTCCCAAGCCGGCACCGACTGCAGTCGCGCCAACAGTTCCCGCACAACTGGCGTCACCTGCTGCACTGAGAGTTTCTCCTTGCCCATAAAGTGGATGCCCAGGCAGTCGCATCATCGAGTCCGGGAAACCAGCATCTTCCGGAGCAATCCCACCACTCACAAAACCCACTTCATCCATTGTCAATGCACGCATAATTCAATCTCCCTGTCCATTCTAAAATCGGGCCCAAATACTTCACTGCATTTGGTTTCCCTAGCGGACGCCGTCCAAGTTGACTTAGCGGGGGGGGGGTATGTCAAGTGGCATAATAACGAATTCGTGATCAATCTGTGAATAAGTATTTTCTGGTAGTTATACATGATACCTGAAGTTGATCGAAAGAAAAATTTGGATCGGCAACCCTACGATGATAGCCGCGCGTGGCTGACCCGCCTGTTCCGCTCCGATAAGCTGCCAATGATCCTGCAGGCAGAGGCGGCCGAGTGTGGCTTAGCCTGCCTTGTCATGGTTGCCGCCGCTCATGGCCAGCGCCATACATTGAGTGACCTTCGCCGAAAGTTCAGCGCCAGCCTTAAAGGAACCACGCTAAAAAGCGTTATGGATATGGCCGATGGGCTGGGCATGGTGGGCAGGCCCCTAAGGCTGGAAGTCGATGAATTGGTCAGCCTCAAGCCGCCTTGTGTGCTGCACTGGAACTTGGCCCATTATGTCGTGCTGAAGAAGGCATGGAATGGGCCCGTTGGAGTTTGGGCGATTATTCATGACCCAGCGCGCGGGGTGCGCAAAGTGGCTCCGGCTGAGATTGGCCGGTCTTTTACCGGTGTGGCTTTGGAGCTGACGCCCACACCCGCCTTCACCAAGAAGAAGCAGGTTGAGCGGGTTCGCCTTACGGATATGTGGAGCACGCTGAAGGGTCTCAAAGGTCCTGTCATCCAGCTCTTCCTGCTGGCCCTTGTCGTACAAGTGATCGGCGTGTTCAGCCCGATGTTGAACCAATTGATTATTGATGATGCCATCTCCAAAGGCGATATGGATCTTCTGACCACCATTGGCATGGGCATGGTGATCTTGCTGTTGATCCAGACCGGCATCGGCCTGCTTCAAGGCTTTGTCGGCATGTACCTGGGCACGCAATTGTCGTTTCAGATGCAAAGCAATCTCTTGCGCCATGCCCTGCGGCTGCCGGTGGCGTGGTTTGAGAAGCGCCATATTGGCGATATCATGAGCCGGTTTGGCTCGCTCGGGCCGGTGCAGAGTTTTCTGACCTCTGTGCCCATCGGCGCAACCCTGAACGTGATCATGCTGGTGGTGGGTGGAACAATGGCGGTGCTCTATTCGCCACTGCTGTTTGGTTGCGTTATTGCCACCATGTTGATCCCACTCATCGTTCAAGCCGTTACCTTTCCATGGGTGCGGCGCAAGACCGATGAAGGCATTAGCCTTGGCGCAGTGGCCTCCACGACTTTTATGGAGACCCTGCGCGGCGCACGGACGTTCAAGCTATTTGGCAAAGAACGCGAACGGGTCAGCCAATGGCAGAATGATACCGCCGCCAGCGTCAATAATAGCGTAACCATGCAGCGCGTTGGCCTTTGGGGTGGGGCGGGGCTTGGCATAATCACAGGCCTGCAAGGGGTTGCCGTCTGGTGGCTGGGCGCCAAGCAAGTGATTGATGGCACCATGAGCCTTGGCATGTTGATGGCATTTCAATCCTATGCGGGCCAATTCTCAGGCGCGCTATCGGGCCTCATCGGCCTCTATTTTCAATGGAAGACGTTGGAGCTTCACCTCGAGCGCCTAGCCGATGTGGTGCATGAGGACCCAGAAGTAGGCGTGGATGAGCCCATTCAAGAAGGCCGCTTGTTTGAAGGCCGCATTGGGGCCGACAAACTCTCCTTCCGCTATGCGACCCACGAGCCCTTAGTATTCAAAGATGCAAGCTTCTCCATCGATCCTGGCCAGTTCGTTGCCATCATCGGTCCGTCCGGTGGTGGCAAGACGACCTTGATGAAGGTCCTTTTGGGCTTGCTTGATCCCACCGAAGGCGAAGTCAAAGTCGAAGGTGTGGCCCTCAAAAATTTTGGCGTCCGCACTTTCCGGCACCGCATAGGTGCGGTCTTGCAAGATGATCGCCTGCTGGCGGGCACGATTGCCGACAATGTCTCATTCTTCGATGCAGACCTCGACATGGCCAAAGTGGAAGAGTGCTTGGCCAAGGCTTGTGTATTGGATGATATCCTGAAGATGCCAATGGGCACGATGACCTTAGTGGGTGATCTGGGCTCCACCCTATCTGGCGGGCAGCAACAGCGTGTGCTTCTTGCCCGCGCGCTCTACCGCGAGCCGACGATCCTGTTCCTCGATGAAGGCACGGCCAATCTCGACCCCGAGACCGAAGCACGGGTTTCGGAGACTCTGCGCGGTCTATCCTGTACCCGTATCTTTGTCGCGCACCGCGAAGCCGCGATTGCCGGTGCCGATCGTACCCTGCTGGTCGCAGGTGGCACGGTGACGGAACTCACAGAGCAGGCGCAGGTGGCGGCGGAGTAAGTCTGATTGGGGGCAGCGCGAATGTCTGCTTTCGGGGTTGCGTGAATTGCGCGTTATTGACCTAGTTTGGCGCAAAGCGGAATGTCTGCTTTAGGCTAATTCAAGCGCTGAAGCACGAGCCGGATCCAATGCAATTGTTTCTTGAGCCCGTGCGCGGAGCTATTGTCCTTTGCTCTGGCAGGTCGCAAGGCTCCGGCCTGTAGCACACCCAAACTTCCTAGGGCCGCCCAGCTTTAAGCATCGAGCGCGGCTAGGGTCGCTGCAGAGCAGTACACCACAGGGTGGCTTCCCGTTGGTCCATGAAAGCGCGCTAAGTAGATATTGGCTTTGACCATAACGCCTTGTTGTGCCGTTCCTCTAGCATGGCTGGGCGCTGAGCCTTGGTCTTCTAGATCGCACTCCTGTTTGATACGGAAGACAGCTCGCAAAGCTTGCTATTGGCGTTGTTATCTTAATCTCAGTATGCACTCCTAGTGTCGACGATGTGTGTCGCATTGGCCTGATCCAAGCTGTTCCTTGATCTCCTTTGAATGGTCTGACTTGCCTGTCTTGACCCTGTTGCCCGTCTCGGGAGACGCGTTGACGTGGCTTGAAAACTGCCTCCGGCGGCGTGTCCCACCATTCTTCGAATTCAAGGGCCCGAGTTGTCGCTTCGCTCCGGCCCGCGCCAAGCCCTTGTGTGCCACCAGGTCGCTTCACGCCCCTCGCCTTGTTCCGGACGCTGTTACGCCCCGTCGCCACCGCGACCCCCGGACCGGGACACCATCAAACTCCGGGATCAAACATCTAGTAAGGGGAGACAAGAAGACAGCTTTGCGCAATCAAAATGGATGTAATTGGATGCGAAATTGGATGCGAAATTGGATTGCGTAATTGGATGTAATCGGATAGGATATTGGATATGTTTACCACGTCCAACCTGCAAATCACCGCTGAAATTCTGCTTCTGATTTCAGAGATTGATGAATTCAAAGGCGCGTGGCGCTCACTTAGCACATTGGCCCCTGAACGCTTGCTGGCCTTGCGTCGTGTGGCAACAATTGAAAGTATTGGCTCGTCAACCCGAATTGAAGGTAGCAAGCTGACAGATGCTGAAATCGAGACATTATTAGCTAACCTTGAAATAGGCAGCTTCGAAACACGAGACGCTCAAGAGGTGGCTGGTTACGCAGATGTGATGGAAACCATCTTCGCAGCATGGGAAGACATTGACCTGACCGAAAACCACATACGCCAATTACATCGAGACCTTCTGCGCCATAGCACCAAAGATGAAAGGCACCGCGGCTCCTGGAAAACGAGCAGCAATTCCGTTGCTGCTTTTGACGGGGAGGGGCGTCAAGTCGCCATCATTTTCCAAACAGCCACGCCATTTGAAACGCCAACGCTCATGGCCGAGCTTGTCGATTGGCATAGAAAGGCAACTCTTGACCGCAGACTGCATCCATTGCTTCTCACAGCGATTTTCGTTGTCGTGTTTCTGGAAATCCATCCATTTCAAGATGGAAATGGCCGCCTAAGTCGTGCCCTGACAACGCTGCTCCTCTTGCGTGCCGGATATGCATACGTGCCTTTTAGCTCGTTAGAGAGCGTAATTGAGCAAAGCAAGGAAGCTTACTATCTAGCACTTCGCCAAACCCAAGGTACAATTCGAACTGAGCAGCAAAACTGGGAGCCTTGGATCGTTTTCTTTTTAAAGGCGCTTCAAAAGCAAATGAGCAGGCTCAAAACGAAGGTCGAACGAGAGAAACTGATGATGGGTACATTGTCAGACCTGTCTGCCCAGCTGTTTGAAATTGTCCGTGAGCAGGGCCGATTGACCGTAGCAGATGCAGCCCGCGTGACAGGGGTAAGCCGCAATACAATTAAGCAGCACCTACAACGCCTCGTAAAAGAGGGTCACTTACGCCTGAACGGTGCCGGCCGCGGCGCATGGTATTCGCGCGCATAAGGCTTCTTAGGGCACTCAAGTATCAATCACCCCAAAGACATGAGACAGGTGCCGCGACCCTTCGGTCATCAAATTGCTTCACCTCCTTGCCGGTGTACAACACAATCCCCTGCACGAATGCCGGGCCAAGCGTGTCACGCAATGTGCGCATGGTTTTGAACCAATCGTAATTGACCGTCGCATTGGCTTTGACTTCGATTGCAACGATCTTGTGGTCCCAGGTCTCAAGGATGAAGTCGACTTCTTCGCCAGCCAACGAGCGCAAGTGATAGATGCTTGGCGGGTCGCTGTGAAACGAAGCAAGCCTTAACAATTCTGCGAATACAAAAGTCTCAAGCAACCGGCCAAAAACAGCGCGCTGTTCGATGGACCCCGGGCTATATCGACATAAAGCGGCAACAAGGCCGGAGTCCAAAAAGTGAATTTTGGGGGTTTTTGCAAGTGGCGAAATCTCGTTGCGCGACCAAGGCTGAACGCGGGCAACGATGTAAAGCGCTTCTAAAGCCGCGATATAACGATCAATTGTTGCGCGAGCGAGCTGCAGTGTTTTCGATAGATCGCTTATATTAAGGGTCCTCGAGGTTCGAAGTGCCAATTGAGCAATCAGATTTGGTAACAGGTCACCTCGGTCAAAATCAGCGATATCTGCGATGTTGTGCTGTGCGGTTAATGCACCGTAGGCTTCAAACCATTGCCGGCGCGGTCCGAAGGACGTTCGCGAAGAAGCTGGCGAGACCCGGCGCATCTTGCGCGGCTACACTGTCTTCAATGCCGAGCAAATCGAAGGTCTGCCGGAAGCCTTCTATGCGGCTCCTGAAACACTGCCTGTTCCACGCACGCCAATCACCATCAGCGAAGATGAGACCCGTTGGGCTTCTCTCTTCGCGCGCATCCCCGTTACCCTTCGCCATGGTGGCAATCGAGCGTTCTATTCCAAAGCAGCAGACTTCATCCAAATGCCCCTTCGCGAGGCCTTTCGCGATGGCAGTCAATACTGGGCAACGCTTGCCCATGAGACCGCCCATGCCTCACGACATGAGAGCCGTCTCAATCGTGACTTCGGTCAGACCCGCTTTGGCGATGCGGGCTATGCTCTAGAGGAGCTTGTTGCAGAACTTGCTAGTGCCTTTATCGGTGCGCACATTGGCCTTCCCGCCGATCACCTTGAAGATCATGCCGCCTATATTGATGGATGGCTCAAAGCCCTTGGCGACAATCCATCTTCGTTTCTGACGGCTGCGAGCAAAGCGCAGGCTGCAGCTGATTGGGTATTGGGGGAGATGGGGATGGACTAGACCATATGCCTATTCACAGAAAAATAGACGCTTTAGAGGTCCGATTTTGGCAGAACTTGATCGATTTCTGCTGGTCCGATTAGTGGAGCTCGGGCCTCGAATGCCACCATAGATCCTGCCTTTGAAGCGCACTTCCATGAAGGATTGTCGCTATCTAAGCCATGGTTCAGGCAATTGGTTTCAATGAGGCGCTAATCGTCGCGAACGGCGTTCGTTTCAAATGGCCCTGAGCCGGCCAATTTAAGTGCCAAATTCTCGGCAGTGGATTTGCAACTTCGCCCATCAAAGGGGCGCTCGGCGCTAACGATGAATGGGCCATCCGGCGTGCCCGATACATGACGCTTGGATCCATGGCCCCGGTCAGCCATGTTCCCTTCGTCATGCTCTCGGTAGTACCCATGGCGTGATCAGCCCGGCCCTCACAGGAATCACGCTGGCCCAGCCAAAGCTTCCCCTCCCATCGGGACACTATCCCGTAGTCCGACGAATTGGAGGAGGTAACCAGTCAGTCCGCAACATGCCATCGCCCGGGAGGTACGCTCTGAACGAAAGCAACATCGGGCCAGGAGCCGACGGGAGCCAGTTCGACATCCCTGGCGGCGGAGCTGTCCGCTGGATACGCACCACGATGGCGCCATCCGACCGACGCAGTACGCCGCTGGTCCGGTCTGAAATCGCGTAGCGGCCGATCGGATTGTCAACGAAGAAGTACCGACCATCCGTGTGTCGCTCGTAGAGCGACAGTGACCAGAAGCCGCGCAAGGGTAAGTCCGTAGGAATGATCATCTCGTAAGTGCCAGCCGGGTCGAGGGCCGAACCCTGGTCGTCCTGCCCGGTCGTAAAGTATACGGCCTCCTCCTGTGGCAGCGCTGCCAGCCCGCCCAACGCGACAGCAGCCCGCTCGGTGTCGCTGGCACGGATACTCCCAATTCGCGACCCCAAGCGGGCCCAGCTCTGGCCAACCGGCCGCGCCAGATAGGTCGCCCTCAATCTGTCAAGCCCCTCCAGTATCGCGTTTTGCCACGCGGCTCGCTGCGCCGTGGACAGGCGCGCGGCTGCATCAAGCTGGCCGGGTATCACACCCCAGGCTGCGTGGCGTCTACCCCGGCGTGTGTCGGCAGCATTTGGGCTTCGGCCAAGGAGTTCGTTTCCGACCGATAGGATGTCTTCCGGTTTGTTCACAGCCAACGCGCCAGCCCGGAGCCATCGCTCGGGTGGTGCGGGCGGCATTTCCAGTCCCAACCCTTGCTGGACAGCACGAGCTGCTGGGAGATCCCCTTCACCTGTAACCAGAACCCTCCCCAGCATCCAGACGTCGGTCGTCGGAGCGCGGAGAAGGGAAACGCCGCGTGGAATCGGTCCGCGCCAGTCCGGAGCCACCAGCAGATAGCGCCCGCCACGTCCCCCGGTAGTCCGTGTGCCCAGGATCGTAAAGTTATCGGTGTGGGCGCTCATGAAGGCCAATGACCAGTAGCGTCGGGTCTCGTCCCTGGTGGTGATCAGCGCTGGCCCGGCCGCTAGATCAAGAAAAGCGGAGGAGTAGAGGCAGTCATTGTTCGGCATCGTCACGGCCCGATGGGCAGCGGTGCTGAGCGTGGTGCGATGGGTGATCTGATTGAGTGGCCGGGTGGACCTGCGCAGCGCGCGAGAAAACTCGAACAGGGGATAGAGGTAATCGAATGCCGCATCGACACTCTGCATCGGCCTCGCCGCTGATGCACACGGCATGGACGTCAGCGCAGCGGCAAGGCAGCCAGTCACGGACCGCCGACTGAGGCCGCGAAACGGGGCGATCTCATCTGGCTCTAGGTTGCGGTCGACAGGCATAGTCATCGATGGTACCTCCTTGGAGCGGCTTGCATCCTGTTTTTTTGGGCTTGAATGTCCAGCCCCGAACTGTATGGTCATTAATTATGACCAAATTGATGACAAATTGTCAAACCATTGCCCGGGCATCGGTGTGTCTGCTGCTCGCAATCGCGGGGGCGTGCGCGGCCCCGTCAGTGTCCCGACAGACGTCGACTGAGGGAATGCCGCCGGTTTCCCGACCAGTATCACCGGTCGGACTAGAAGCGGCCGCTCGCCACGCAATGGCAACCGGAACCCGGGCGCTGATCATCCAGCAGGATGGCCGGATCATACTGGAGCGTTATGCGGCGCCGGGCGCGGCGGACAGGGTCGAGTTTTTGGCCTCCGGCACCAAGAGCTTTGCGTGTGCGATCGCCGCAGCAGCCCAGGCAGACGGACTGATTGATCTTGACGAGCCTGCTGCGACAGCCATTTCCACTTGGCGCACGGAGCAGTCACAGAAGTCCGACATCCGCGTGCGCGACCTAATCGCGCTCTCGCATGGTCTCGGCTCCATGCAGGCTGTGGGACTCGAATTGAACCGGGTTGATTCTTACGACCAGGCCTTGGTTGCCCCGGTTGCGCGCCCGCCAGGCACGGCAGCCGTCTACGGACCAACCGGCTTCCAGGCCTTCAACGCCTATTTCGAACTAAAGACCGGCGGTGTCATCGGTGCGGATGGGACCATTGTCGGCGGGCGCGATCCGGTTGCCTATCTGCAGGACCGCGTGCTCTCCAGGATCGGCGCCCGGACTGGGGCCTGGTTGCGCGATGCACGTGGCAAACCCAATCTCAGCGGCGGCGCTTCGTTCACGGCCCGGGACTGGCTGCTCTATGGCCAGTTCATAATGCAACGGGGGCAGTGGCGGGGTAAACAACTGATCCCGGGGGATCTGATTGCGCGGTGCGGGACCTCTCCCTCACCCGCGTTTGCAGGCTATGGTCTTGGCTTCTGGCTGAACCGGCAAGTCCTCGACAGCTATGCTGCCGGGGAGGATCGCCTGCCGCTGGAAGCACCGATCCGCGCACAGTTGGCAGATGGCGGCAACATCGTACCGTCGGCACCCGAGGACATGTTGATCGCATGGGGACTCGGGAACATGAAGATGTTCATTATCCGCTCGCGCGGACTTGTCATTGTCAAGCTCGCGGGTTCTGCTTATGACACCGTATTCTTCAATCACCTGCTGTCCGGATCTGAACCCGCTGCCGCGCCGGGTCCGTCGCCAGCGCCTGGACCATCGCCATGACCAACCCGCACCCGCGTCCCTCCCGCTTTTCCCCCGAACAGATCGCGCGGGCCTTGCGCAAAGATATTCTGGCGGGCAATCTCAAACCCGGTGAGCGGATCGTCGAGCGCGATGTCGGTGCCCGGTTTTGCACCAGTCGCGGGCCGGTGCGCGAGGCTCTGCGTCTGCTACAATCGGATCGTCTTGTCTCGATCGAAAGCTATCGGGGGGCGAAAGTCGCCGAGCCAACGACCAATGAGATCGTGGAGATGTTCGAGGCTCGGGCTGCGGTCTACGGTCTCGTTGCCCGACTGGCGGCACGTCGGGCCTCGCCGGCTACAATCCAGAGCGCCTGCGCCAGCATAGCCACGATCCTACCCTTGATCGAACAAGCGCATGGCGACATGCAGATTACCCGCACCATCATGCGCAACGCCTCTGCCGCGCTAAATCTGCTCGCGGCCGCGTCGCGTTCGGACTATGTTTGCGGACTGTTCGATGAGTGTATGCAGCGTACGTCCTGGCACATCAGCTACTTCGCCGTCTCGCAGGTGCACGACACGATGCGCCATTATGTGGCCTGGCGGAAACTGTCCAATGGTCTAGCTGCCCGTGATCCAGGACTGGCAGGAGATGGTGCACGCGAAGTCGCTCATGCCACTCTAGCCGATGCTCTTCATGCCTTTCCGCAGCTCTTCCCTTCGGTCGATCCATGACACCAACCTTGGCACCCCTGTCTAATCCCAGCTTGCTGCGCCTGTCACGTAGGGCGGTGTTGGTCGGCTTGCCTAGTCTGGTGTCCGCCTGTGCGACGCGGCAAGCCGCCGCTGCAGCAAACATGAACCCCTCTGACCCGCTCTCAGGTGCGGCTCTCTATGCTGATCTGGAATATTACGCCAGCCATGACAGCCATCGCACCGGCACTCCCGGCGACCTTGCCCGCTCCGATTGGATTGCGCGGGAGCTGGAGCGGGCTGGTCATGTCGTGCGGCGGCTCCCGTTCGGGTTCGAGCGACATGACTTGACCGCACACAGGCTGGCGGTCGACGGCATGAAGTTCGCACCGCTGGACGCCTATCCATTGTGGGATCCGGTTCCAACTGGCGCGGACGGAGTGAGTGGCCCCCTGCGTTTGGCCGAGGCGGCAGGCCCCGGGAGCATCGCTTGTCTGGAAGTAGACGGTATTGGCGGTCTTGCCCGCCTCTCCGCTAATCTGACGCGTCTCTCGGATCGAGGCACACGGGCTGTTGTGGCCGTGACGGTGACTCCGAGCGGCGAGTTGTTTGGTCACGGATTACGCACACCACTGCCGCTGCCTGTCATGCTGGTGGGCAGCAAACACATGGAATTCCTGCGCGCCGCCGCGGTGCGCGGGGCTCAGACGCAGCTCTTGATCGAATCGACCAGGACCCCGGATGCGCAAGCCTACAAGGTCGAAGGGCGGCTGGAACGCGGGCCCCGCCGGATTGTCGTTTCAACACCGACCAGCGCCTGGTTTGCCTCGGCGGGCGAACGAGGACCCGGCGTGGCGCTGTTTCTGGGGTTGGCGCGCTGGATGGCGGGCCGGGCTGGCGAGAGCCCGGTCAGTGCGACCTTCATCGCCTCATCGGGCCATGAACTCTATGGTGCGGGTAAGAAGAGCTATCTGGAGGATGCTGCGCCCTCCCCGACTGAAACTCTGGCCTGGATCCACCTTGGCGCATCTATCGCTGTTTACGGGTTCGAGCGCGGTCCTACGGGGCTGCGCGCCAACGGGCGGCGACAGCTCGGTACCCAACTCCTGACCAATGATGATCGCCTGCTGTCTCTCCTCCAGAGCCGGTTTGCAGGCGTGGAGAACCTGACGCCCCGCCGGGCAACCACGGCGCGCGGTGAGCTCGCTTTGATGTTCGAGGCCGGCTACCGCGCTTTTGGGTTCGAGGGCGCACACGCCTATTTCCATGCACCAAACGATCTGCCATTCGTAACGGGGCCTGAACTCCTTGAGTCAGTAGGACGGGCGTTGCAACAGTGCATCCTCGCACTGGAAACGGAGGCCCGTTGATGTCGCTGGCCCGTCGCGACGCCCTTATTGCTCCGGCCGCATTGCTGGGCGCGGCGCTGGGCGCGCCGCTGCCGGCATCAGCCTGTGCAACAGTCGGCAGTCCGGCCGCTGCCGACGCAGGCAGCGATCCGGCCGCGATTGCTGCTGATCTTGCCCGCTATGACGGGTTCGGGACGAAGCGGTCCGGCGGACCGGGCGATGAGGCAGTACGCCTATGGATGGCGGAGCAATTGGCCGCTCTGGGCTTCACGGTCAGCTATGCAGCAGTTCAGGCCCCGGCCTTTGAGGTCGACCGCGCCGACCTGGTGGCGCAGAACAGAAGGGTAGCGGTGGAACCACAAGCAATCGTGGTGCCAACCCCAGAGGGCGGCATTACGGCCCCAGCCGCTCTGGTGGCGGATCCCTCGGACCTCGCCCGAGTTGCAGGAAGGATCGCGGTCGTCATGCTGCCACACCGGCGCCATTCCGCTCTCATGACGCCGACAACAATCGAGGCAGTTCGCGCTGCCGTCGCGGCGGGGGCGCGGGCTGTAGTGGCAGTCACGCACGGGCCAACTGGCGAGACCATCGTTCTCAACGCACCGGCTGATGCGCCGGCTGTGTCGGTGCCGATGGCCGTGGTGGGACCACGACCGCTAGCACCGCTGGTGGAGTTGATCCGGCGCGGTTCAGATTTGACACTCACCATCACGGGAACAGGTAGTCGCCGGACCGCGCAAACACTGATCGCACGAAAGCCCGGGATCGGCCCGATGCTGGTGGTATCAACCCCGCGCTCCGGCTGGACAGTCTGTGCCGGAGAGCGCGGTCCTGGTGTGGCAATCTTCCTTGACCTGGCTCGCTGGGCCGCTACCCGCTGGCCGCAGCGGAGTCTCCTGTTCGTATCAGCCTCCGGCCATGAGTATGACAATCAAGGCATGGACGCGTTCCTGAAGAGTTCGGCCGCGCCCCGTCCGCAAGAGGTCGCGCTATGGGTGCATTTGGGTGCCAACATCGCAACGACCGATTTTCACGATCTTGGCCCACTGCGCGCCCTCCCAAGCGCTGACCCACAACGTTTCCTGGTGGGACCGCGCTCGATGCTGCCGGTGCTCCAGAAGTGCTTTGCCGGTCAGGCGGGGCTTGAGGCACCCTATCCGGTTGAGGCTGGAGCGGCCGGTGAACTCGCCCACATCCTCGCCGAAGGCTATACTCGAGCGTTAGGTGTGTTCGGAGCCGGACGCCTGCACCATATAGAGACAGACCGGCTGCCACTCGCCACCAATCCGCAGATCGTGGCGGCCGCTGCCGGTGGCTTTCGCAAAGCTATTGTCGCTCTTCTCGACCAGGCAACCTGACCGTGGACAGATCCCTTTGAAGATGAACAACAAGGTCGGTTGTCAGGTGGCAGCGCAGAACGTAGCGATCAGGTCACCAACGTCTTCGCCTCGATCCTCTGGCAGGAAGTGATGCGCCCCAGCAATGGTCGCATCCCGCCAGATGCGGCTGGCCGGGAATAATCCTGAGAGCAGCGCATGCTGGCCAGGGTGAGTGCGGGCCGAGCCCTCGGAGAATGCGATCAGAACCGGGGTCTGCCAGTCGCGCAGCCGAGCTCGGGCGAGGCCATTCTCACGCGCTTGCGCCATATCCGGTGTGCGCGGGATAAAGCTCGACATCACACGAGCACCTGTCTGATAGGATCGGTCCGGGAACGGCGCGTCATAGCCTGCAAGCGCGCCCGGCGTGAGCGTGGTTTCTGTTTGCGCCTCGATAACGGCAGAAAATCTGAGCTCAGGCGCATGCTCTAGGATCTTAAGCCAGCGGTCAAAGCCTGCCGTGAACTGCGGGGACTCGCGATCAGTGCCGTCATTCAGGCTGGTATCCAGCACGACAAGTCGCACGAACAGGCCGGGGTTTTCTGCGGCGATGCGCAGCCCAAGCAGTCCGCCCCAATCATGCACGACCAGAGTGAGATTACCCCCCAGGCCGGACAGGAATTCAGTCAACCAATCGAGGTGCAGCTGGTAGCTGTAGTCCGACCGGGCCGCAGGCTTGTCGGACCTACCATAGCCAATCATATCCGGCGCGATCACCCGATGCCCCGCTGCCAGCAGTCGCACAATAACTTTCCGATAGAGATAGGACCAGCTTGGCTGGCCGTGCAGCAACACGACAGGGGAGGCGTCGCGCGGGCCGACATCCAGATAGTGCAGCGCTAGTTCCCCGAGCGCCGGATGGCGGACGGATCTATAATTTGGCGCGTATGGGTAGCCCTCCAGCCCTGCAAACGCCGTGTCGGGCGTCCGCAAGACCCCACTAGCCAGCGCGGTCCGCGTCTGGGGAGCAATGGCTGTCTCCGCAAGAGCTTGGCGGCTCGGAGCAAGGCCCGCCAGAGTTGCCGCGCCCATCAGCCGCAAGACATGCTTGCGGTTCAGGGTTGTGGGGCCACCAAAGCGACCGCCACCGGATTTGTCAGAACTCACGGGCCACCTCCAAGGCGAAGGTGCGCGGCTGATTGCGGCGATAGGCTTCCACGCCCGGCGTGTTTGATGTCAGCCGGTCGAGGTCGTATTCCGCGTCTGTGGCATTGCGAACCCGCAGCGTCACACTCCAGTCGTCTGCGCGTACGCCGACGGCCAGATCAAGATTCTGGATGTCGTCCTGTGGTCGCAGCAGACTGGTGTTCTGAAGCCCACCCTGCTCGCTGCGATAGCTGAGCCGGACAAATGGCTGGAACGCGCCAGATACATTGAATGTCATGGCCGCATTGGCGGACAGGGTGGAGGGCCGGATCCGGGACACCTCCCGCCCGGTATTGGGGCCAGAGGTGTAGCGGCTGGTGTTGTGGGCCCCGGCTAAGGAAATTCGAAGCCGCGCATCCAGTGTCCGAAGCGGCACGAGGCTGCTCACCTCTGCCTCGATCCCGCTGTGACGAATGTCGCCGATATTGGTGATGTATCGCACTGTACGAGCTTGCTGCACGGACTGTTGGCTCTGGTTCTCCAGAAGCCCAAGCGTCTCCGACGAGAAGATCGCGAAGTTGAACCTCAAGCGCCGCTGGAACCACTCGGACTTGAAACCGCTCTCGAAAGCCAGTGTTTCCTCTTGCTCGTAGGGCACAGAGAAGGTGTTGTCCGGCCCGCCTGGATCGTCATTGAAACCGCCAGGCCGAAAGGCCTTTGCAGCACGTACATAGATCGAAGCAGTCGGCAGGGCCTGATAGCTGGCCGACAACACCCAGGACGTATTGGTCCAGCTGTCAGCGTAGGGCTGGACGAGCTTGATCGGTGCCCCGGTCCCGGCGCGGATTCGGTCGATATCTAGCAGGATATCCTTGCTGTCGCGGCTGTTGCGCAGCTCTGCTGAGACATTCAGTCGGTCTGTCACGTCGAAGCCCAAAGCCCCATAGACGCTGGTGGACTGGTCGTCGCTGGTTGCGCGGTTGGTGTTGTTGAGTTGGGGCGCAATTGCACCGAGGTTCTGGGTGAGCGTGAAGTCCTCCATGACGGTGTATTCGGCACCCACCAGCCAGGTCAGCCTAGTTTCATCCGGTGAAGCTAGGCGCAGTTCTTGGCCGGTCCGTTGGAAATCGTCAGTCTGTACTGCCCGGAAGTTCGGTCCAACTGTGGTAGGAGACGGTGGGAAGAACAGCGAGCTTGATATTTCGTCAGCGCGTCGTGCGTCGCGGTTTCGCAAGTAGGTGACAGACGACAGGGTTGCCCAGCCCAGTCGGTAGTCCACCTCAAGAATCCCGGTAAGCTCAGTACGAGTGAAGGTCGATGGCCAGAGGAAGTTCCTGCGGAAGGGATCCTGCCCACCGACTTTGTTGTAGAAGAACACCGCAAAACTGGGTCCGGTCTCGTCGAGCTGATCAACCGTGAAACGGACATCCACGGCCTCGCTCGGAGTCCAGCGCATGCCGAGTCTCCCGCCATTGAGCTCACTGACATCCAGCGCCGAGCCGTCGGCATTAATGTAGAAGCCGTCATCCTGTCGGCGATGCAGATAACCGGTACGGACTGCGAACGTTTCGCCGAGCGGCAGATTGCCGATCACGGATCCCTCGAACGCTTCCTTGGAGCCAATAGACGCCCGCAACGCAAGACTGCGGTCCGAGGTCGGGCGAGCCGACACGATGTTGATGGCACCACCCACAGCATTGCGCCCGAACAGCGCTCCTTGTGGTCCGCGCAGGACTTCAACCCGTTCAGCGTCGAAAAAGTCGAGCGTGCTGAAGTTTCGACCGCCTAGATTTCCCCCGGCAATGAAGGCACCATTGCGATACAGACCCGCCGCCACTTCTGCATTTGTCTGCCGACCGGCGCCGGCACCCCGGACAATAATCTCGTTGTCAAACGATGGTCCAGTATCAATGACCAAGGCACCCGGGACTTCAGCGATCAACGAACGCCCATCTCGAATCCCAAGATCAAGGATAGCCGTCCCGTCCAGAGCGATTCCGGAGCTTGGCACAGCTTGCAGGGGCTCGGCGCGGCGACGCGCCGTCACCACAATCGTTTCCAGCTGCTCGTTTGAAACCCGATCCGCATTCTGCGCTGGTGCCTCAGAACTGCTTGTAGGTGACTGACCCACCTGCGCTAGCGCTGGTGTCATCGGGACAAGGGCTGCCATTACGACACCCACTGGAATGGCTCTCCTAACACCTATGCTCATCTCATGCCCTCCCCGGGCCACCTCTGGACCGATTTTATTTATGGTTATAAATAATGACCATTTTGAGGGCTATGTCAAGAATGGAAGCCAAACTGCCGGAGTGACGTCTCGGCGGCCGCAGACCCGGTGGTTACACTGCTACCCATCCTTGCGCAGGATTGCGTGTGCCATGTCTTCAGGCACCAGCTTCCGTTCGCTTTGCACAGCCATTGGTCCTCCCTGGCGCATCGCTCGCGTCACGGTGTCGAAAACAGCCGGGCAAACATCTCGTTATCGTCTGCAGACCCCGCAAGCTTGACCACCACAAGGCCTCGGGACTTAATAATGAACATCTTCATGTTCCCCGCGCCATAGGAAATCATGGTGTCGGCGGGGGCTGCAGGCATGATCTGACCGCCCGCAGCAAGGCGCGTGCGTACCTCGATTGGCCATGGGATGCCGTCTTCGTTTGCGGTATAGCTCGACCCCACCGGCCGGTTGAGCCAGAAGCCAAGACCGTAACCAAGGAAGGCTGGCGACTGATAGGAGCCGCAGCGGCGGATTCGCGCGGCAGACACCAGCTGGACACCGTTCCAAGTGCCCTCCTGCAAGATGAACTGGCCATATCGCAGCCAGTCTGACGCCGTCATGGCGGCACCGCCGCCGAAATTCGGCTTGTTCTTTACGTCGCGCTGCCAGGAGCCAACGTTCGAGCCGATGGGTGTTAGCACCCTTTGCTGCAGATACGTCAAGGGATCGCGCCCACCGGTGATGTCGCCGCTGGCTGCAAGCGTCCCGCCGGCTTTCAGCTCGAAGTAGGCGTTGAAGGCCTGAAAGCCATTGGCACTGTAGATCGCATGGACGTCAGGCGCGAAAACGGACCGCGCATTGATCCCTTGGAGATAACTGTCGACGCTGTTGAGGGATGCCCCACCAGCCCCGGCGGCGCTCAGCCCATGCGAAAGGGCGATTAGATCGCGCGCCCGGATCAGCTGCTTGGAACCGTTTTCAGGGGCGGATCCACCAGGCCGCCAGGGCGTGATGGCGATGGAGGCCAATTCATCGATGTTGATTAGGCCTTCGTCTTCCGCCGCCGCATACAGGGCACACGAAAAGCTCTTCGTGCCGGACGCGAGGCTCTCCACTCGTGAGGCCGAGCCTATCCCGCCATAGCGTTCAAGCAGTACCTGGCCGTTCTGCTTGATGATCAGGGCTCGCGTGCCATTGGCGAAGGCATAGTCAGCTGCAGCCGCCAAGTTGAGCGAGCTCGGCGGCGGCGGCGGCGGCGGCGGGCTGGCGTTCACGCCCGCTCTCGCCACATAACCCGCCTGCTGCGCGGCATTCAGCAAAAACGGCGCGAAACTAATGCTGGTTGCTCCCGTACCAGTGCCAAAGGTGCCGACGGTGTGAACGGCGTCCGATGCCGTGATAGCAACGGCATAGGTTACATCGTCGCCCGGCCCGCCGCCGGTCAGCCACCAGTCCAGTTGGCCGGACGTCCCAAACCGCAGCAGAAGGGGATCGCGAGCGCCCGCGGATGTCACATTCGTGCCATCCAGCAGGGCGACTGAGCCGGAGAAATCAAAGGCGACCGTTGCCTCGCCGCCAGCGCCGACTTCGAGTTCTGCCCCTTCTTCCGCTCCGGCCCCGCCGATGCCGCGCGCCCACTGCGGCTCCCCAGCGTCATTGAGCGACGCCACGAACACGTCCCTGCCCCCGGCGGACGCAAGACTGGTCGTTCCGAACGCGGCTGTGGCCTCGAATGTCCCCGCGATCAGGACCGCGCCGAACGGATCACCGCCGATGCCGCGGCACACGTCGGCACCCGCACCGCCGAAGCGGCGGAGCCACTGAAGAGCTCCGCTGCCGCTGTACGCGCTGACAAAACAGTCGCTCCCGCCCACGCTGGTCACGCTCTGTGCACCGGCGCTCACACTGCCTTGGAACGACCCTGCAACCAGCACGCGGCCTTGACCGTCAAAAGCGACGCCCCGCGCCGATACCGTCCGTTCACTGACGGTATCGGGAGCTCGTATCGCCTGCGCCCATTCCGGTGTTCCGTTGGCCGAATAGCGAACGACATAGGCGTCCTCGAACGTCGTCGCAGGCGCGGCAAGGCTCACACCGGATCCGAAATCGATTGCGCCCCCAAAGGCCCCAACCGAGACAGATGATCCATCATCGGCAACTGCGATTTCATTACCGAGCGCACTGCCGGAGCCTGCTCCCGCCCGGACCCAGCTGACCTGTCCAGCGGACGTGTATTTCACCACTATGCTGTCGCCTCCGCTGGCGTTCAGGCTGGTCGGGCCGATGGTAACTGCGCCTCTGACACGTCCCGTTAAATAGGCAGCGCCGCCGGCATCACTGTCCACATCGAAGGCGAAGTCATCGTCGGCTCCGCCAAAAGACCGCAACCAGACCGGCGTCCCATCCGCGTTGAGTCGTGCGATGAAACCGTCGGCACCGCCGCTTGATGAAGCGCTGAGCGTGCCGACCAACAGGGGCTGGGTGTTGCGGAATGATCCAACGATATAGACACCATCGTCCGGTGCCGGTGCCACGCCTCGCACGACCGCCTCCTGGCCCTGCACCGCCCACGCACCGCGCCAGCTCAATCCGGCACCAGGTGGTGGAGGGCTCTGTGGGGGTGGAGGTAGAAGTGGAGGTGGAGGCGAGACTGACGGCGGCGATGGCGGGCTGGCGATACTGCCGCCACCGCCGCCGCATCCTTGAACTGCTACCAGCGTTACCGCGATCCAAACGCCGTGCGCGCCTATCTGGAGCCACTTGCAGGCCGGGTGTCGCCACCGGTTGGAGGGTATGCCAGCCAAGGATCGCGAGTTGGCAAAAATCACCTGAATACCCACCGTCTGTCAATATGGTCATTTATTATGACCAATCACAGCACGAGTCAACCGGCCGTAGCGTTGGTCGACGGGACATCGAGAGGTGACGACCCATGTCGCAGTGTAGCTCGACGGAGCCCTTATGCCGGCTGCGCGACTTCAAAAGCGCTGTAGCAGCCGGGATTATGGTGGTGGCCGTTGATCGGTCTGCGGGTGAGGCTCGGGTTTGCTGGAACAAGCGAATCTGAGGACGACCAATGGGTGCACTTCAATAACTGGAAAACTCTAATTTTCCTTGGCTGGATTTTAAGGGGCTGGGTCAGGACTTGTACCGGTTTGGTGCAGATAACTTGGCTTCCAGCGCTTCAGGCCCGCCTTCAAGAAACCGATCGTACCAGAGATATAGAATACACCGGGCAATGATGGACGTTACTGTGGCTTTGTTGTTGCGTTGCCCGATAAGCAAAAATGGTTTAAACTGGTTGAAATTTCTGGTTGGAATGGAGCATGGCTATGATCACCGTCGGGGCATTTGAAGCCAAAACGCATCTTTCCGCTTTGCTCGACAAAGTTGAGGCTGGCGAGAGCATCGTGATTACCCGCCACGGCCAAGCCGTCGCGCGGCTTGTAAGGGCAGACGTCGCAGAGCGTAACGACGTGGACGCGATAATTGACCGGCTCAAAGCGTTGCGGGTGGGCACGACCTTACAGGCAGACTGGAAAGACTTGCGCGACGAGGGTCGCAAGTGAAGGCGTTGATCCTTGATTGTTCGCTCGCGATGGCATGGTGCTTTGAAGATGAAGCCAGCCCAGAGGCCGACACTGTGCTGGACCGCGTTCGTGATGGCGGTGCTATCGTCCCCGCCCTTTGGTATTGGGAAGTAGGCAATGTGATGACGATGGCGCAACGCCGTGGCCGAATCAACGAAAGTGATTGTGCGATCCGATTGGCCCTCCTAGCAGCCCTTCCAATCAAAACCGACGACGTTGGAGTTGCCAAGGCTTGGCACGAGACTTTGTCATTGGCCAAGTCGCACGGGATCAGCGTTTATGATGCTGCTTATTTAGAATTGGCGCTGCGCCAAGGCGGTGAACTCGCCACAAAAGACAAGGCTCTGGATGCTGTGGCGAACAAGCTTGGGATTGAGACCTTGCCATGACCGGCACCTTCCTCTCCGATAAGGTGAGGACCAGGCGCGCGCGAAGCTGTTCGTGGAGGCGTTTGAGGCCCAAGGCTTCAAGGTCTGGTGGGATGTGGGCCTGCCCACAAGAGTATGCAGACAGATTGATTGCTTTGATTGCTGAACTCCCACGGAAGCCGTTCGATGTCTTAGTTGTCGGCGGAAAGGCGACAGGCTGTGGCCCGTGGCGCACCCTATACGCCAGCAAGCCGCAGGGCTTTAAGCATCGAGCGCGGTTCTGGCCACTGTAGAGCAGTAAACCGCCCGATGGCTGTCAATGAACGTCCCGTCCTTTCGGCAAGACCACGGCGAAGCGTCATTGAATGGCAGCTTAGCTCGTTCCCAAGCTGAAACCCGACGACCCGCAATCGGCCAACACAAGTCATTCCTCCAATCAAACAAGTGCGGTTCCGAGCAACTAAATTATTCTTGAAACTTTCATATTCTGGAAGTATTTAGCACTTCATGGCTACTCTCATTATGAAGATCATCGAAGCTGGATATGGTGAACGGCCTTTCACGGAGCGCCAGCTTGCCGGCATTCTGCTGTCCAGCGAAGCAAGCCGTTATGGATTGGTCAATCGCGCCTTGCGGGACGGATCGCTTCTGCGCGTCAAGCGCGGCCTATACGTCTTGGGCGCGAGTTGGAGCAAGCGTGGGCTGGAAAACCCGGAAATCCATCCATTTGCCATTGCACAAGCGCTTAAACATGGCAGCTATATCTCGTTTGAGACAGCGCTTTCTTACCACGGCTGGATTCCCGAAGCGGTATATCTGACAGCTAGTGTTACGCCAGAAAGAAAGACACTGAACTATCAAACAAACGAATGGGGTAGCTTCGAGTTTTCACCCATTGCCACGAATGACTATCAGTTTCTTGTCGGCGTCAGTCGCATCAAAATCGGGCAATCCGCAACGCTTTTGGCGCGGCCATTGCGGGCGCTGATGGACTTGGTGGCAAACCGGAAAATCGCATGGCAAGGATTGGATTGGATCACGCACAGCCTGCGTGTCGACATGCAACATTTGCAAAGCCTTTCTGCCGCAGACTTTGATGAACTTGAGCCGGTCTACAAGCATAAGTCTGTGCGGGATTTTCTTGCCAATCTGCGCTTAGTGCTGTTGACGCCGGAATCACCTAGACTGTCGGTCGCGGAGCGGCACACAAGGACAAGCGCGTGATTGAAATTATCAAGCAAAGGCTCGAGAGCTATAAACTAGATCCAGTGCATGGTGCGGGGCCAATGGAGCGCGAAAATGCGCTGAAAGAAGTTCTGCAGAACATCGCGCTTTATGCTCTTTGGCGCGCGGACTTCTTTGATGTCGCCCTTTTTCAGGGTGGTACGAGCTTGCGCATTTTACATGGTCTTCCGCGCTTCTCCGAAGATCTGGACTTTATGCTGCGCGCGCCCGACGATGGATTTGGTTGGGAAAAGTACCTGGCCCCATTGCAAAATACGTTTGAACAGTTTGGGCTTGCTTTAACGGCTTCATCGAAGGATCAACTGGACAAGCGCATTCGGGCCGCTTTATAATGTGGATCGTTGGGCCTGATGGATCAGTTCGGGAATTTGGCCAAGAAACCGATGTGCCTCCTCGCCTCTCTGATGAGCCGCGACCGCCATCACCTGACAAGGTTCCCGTACTTCCATACAACGTAGACTTTTCGCGCAGATCGCGCAGCAGAACCCCACTGCAATGAACCGCCGTTCTACATTTGGGCTAAACTCAGTCCTAATTCTTGCGCTGCTCTCCATGTCGTTGAGTGGATGCAGCATCTTGGATAAGGCACAAATACTGTCGCCTGCGACAGAAACGCCAATCAGCGCTATAGTATCGCCAACATTGTTTAATGGGCCAGCTCTTGTGTCTTACGAGTACAAGGCAAAATACTTTCCGCAGAAGCTGATACTTCGTTTCGATCACGCAAAAAGTGCGCGCGCCGCCGGAAAGTTAGTTTCAGTTTCCGCAGTCGGCTGCAGTGGCCCTGCGATTGAGGTCCCCCAACAATCGTATCAGCAAATGCAAGGTCGCTTTTATTTGGCTACCGTGGTGACGGACGTCACCCGGTCGGGTAAATGTGATACCCGTTCGCTATCTATAAACTTGAAGCAGATATTGCGAAGAGAGAAAGGCGAAAATGTTATTCTGCAGTATGTGCTCAGTTACGAGAACGGAGCCTTCAGTCTATCTCTAGATGAAAGTCAAAATATGACGTTGTCATTTGAGGCACAGGACTAAAGTGAACTGGTTCCTCGAAACGTAGAATTGGAAATGTTTGATACGGGAGCATTGGCGGTGACCCAGCCCCGTAAAATCCAACCAAGGGTGTGCAGGACTTTCAGAGGGACGCAGGCACAATACTCGGCACCATCGAAGTCCGCTTTCGAGCAACCGCCAACCCGGCCCAAACGGCAACCTCTGGCGCAAACCGGAATGTCTGCTTTAGGCTAATGCAAGCGCTGAAGCGCGAGCCGGATCAGGTGCAATTGTTTCTTCAGCCCATTCGTGGAGCTATTGTCCTTTGCTCTGGCAGGTCGCGAGGCTGCGGCCTGTAGCACACTTAAACTTCCTGGGGCCGCCCAGCTTTAAGCATCGAGCGCGGCTAGGGCGGCTGCAGAGCAGTAAGCCGCAGAGTGGCTTCCCGTTGGCCCCTCGGATGCGCGCTAATTAGATATTGGCTTTGACCATAACGCCTTACTGTGCCGTTCTTCTTGCAGGCATGGGCGCTAAGCTTTGGTCTTCTAGATTGCGCTACTGTTGGATGCCTAGGCCAGCTCGCAAAGCTTTCTATTGGTCTTGAAGTCTTGATCCCAGCCTGCCCTCCTGGAGACGACGATAGTTGTCGTATTGGCCTGATCCAAGCTGGTCCTTGATCTCCTTTGAATGGTCTGACTTGCCCGTCTGACCTTTGTTGCCCGTCTCGGGAGACGCGTTGACGTGGCTTGAAAACTGCCTCCGGCGGCGTGTCCCACCATTCTTCGAATTCAAGGGCCCGAGTTGTCGCCCCACTAAAGCGGTGTGGCTCCTGCCCGCGCCAAGCCCTTGTGTGCCATCAGGTCGGTTTCCGCCCCTCGCCTTGTTCCGGATGCTGTTACGCCCCGTCGCCACCGCGACCCCCGGACCGGGATACCAACGGACGGGACAGTTTCAGACCAAACGGAGAAACCACCATGGATAAGGCCAATTTCGAAATCGTCGGAAACGTCGGCAAGATTGAGATCAAGACTTTCGGCAAGACCGGCAAACTCGCAACCCTCAGCGTCGCCACCTCGGAGCGCTGGAAGACCGAAGACGGCACGCAAAAGGACCGTACCCACTGGCACCGCGTCACCGTCTTTGCCCCCGCCCTTATCGCCCGCATCGAGACGATGGTCCAGAAAGGCACCCGGGTTCGCCTTCTCGGTCGTATCCGCCCTAGCTCCTACGAGGACGATCAAGGCCGCACCCGCTACGTCATCGAGTTTGTCCTAGGCCCCTTCAGCGAACTTGAAGTCCTCGCCCGCGGCAAAGCCAAAGCCGAAGGCTCTGGCACCGAAGTAGACATGCCGATGGAAGCGCTTGTCTAATCACTTCATCGACGCAAAGTCGCCCAAGGGCGGAGCCTAACAGCTCCGCCCTTTTCGCATGCTTGGGTCCAGGCTGGGCTTCAGTTGCTTGTCTGCTCGGCCATCAGAGGCTTTGCACTTCGGAGATGATTGTTCAGGTGGGCCTGGTCAGAGTGGGACAGGTGTTTGCGAGAATGGGACAAAGTGAGTTGGATTTAGGGAGGTTTCGCAAGATATAAGAGGGCGACTTGCCGAGGCTTTCAGCATCATGTTTTGATTGATGTTTTCGTAAGTCATCTTGAAGGGGCCATAACTTGCAGTGTGTCGTGGCATGTAAGTCGGCATAAGTCTTGCGATTTCGGGTGTCTGGAGGCACCAAATGGCGCGTTCGCATAAGACTTCGGGACAGGGATCTGACGCAGGCAGTGCAGGCGGCGTAAGAGATTTGATTGCCACCCGCCTTGTCGCGCCACATGAGCGCGTCTCCCCCGACATGCCCAAAAGTGGTGGTGGGGACCCTGGCTCAGTCAAAGCCAGTCTGGCAAAGCGGCTACCCGGTTCGCGTCTGTTTGGGCGAGGGGCGCAGGCCGGCAGCGGTGGCGGGGCTGCCAAATCGGGTGGTGTCACCTTCTATGTTCCGGCCGCCCAGCGAGCCATGGTGAAGGTATTTATTGGCCGCCATTCAGGGCCTCGCGGTGTTGCCAATCCGGGTAAAGCGCTCGCCCAACATGTCAGCTATCTGGCGCGTGAAGGGGCAGGGCAGGACGGTGTTGACGCTAGCTTTTATAATCTGGATGGTCCGCGCAATAGCGAAGAAGTTGAAGCCCAATGCGCGGGCTGGGCGCAGGACAGGCACCATTTTCGCCTGATCATTAGCGCCGAGCACGGCGACAAGATTGAGGACATGGATGCCTATGTAAAAGGCGTCATGGAGAAAGTCAGCCTCGACCTCAAAGAGCCGAATTTGGAGTGGGTGGCTGTCAACCACTACGACACTGATCAGCCCCATTCCCACGTCATGATGCGGGGCAAAAGGGCCAATGGCAAAGACCTTGTGATCCCTCGGTCGTACGTCAGTCATGGCATCCGTGAGCGAGCCCAGGAACAGGCTCAAGCCGTTCTAGGCGACAACAGCCGTAGCGATGCCGAGCGGGGCCTGTTCACCCGCACTACGGCTAATCGCTGGACCGACATCGATATCCGTCTCACTGCCCTAGCCAAGAGCCATGACGGGCTTTTGCCTAAGGCGGAGCTTGGGCGTCGCGACACCGCAGGAGCGCTTGTGCGGGCGCGTGTAGGGCATTTGGAGAGCCTTGGGCTGGCGACCAGATCCAAGCAGGGTGTTGCCTTTGCCGACGATATGAGGGCTCGGCTGGATAGCTTGCAGAAGTCGCAGGATATCATGCGCTCGCATTGGGAAGAGAAGCGGGTCGGTGTGGCACTTACGTCAGAAAAGAACCAAGCGGCTCAGCAGGGTCAAACCAGCTCCAAGAGGGACGCTCTAAACCTTGACCGTCTCACGCCGCAGGATGTCGAGCTAGCGCGGTTGGGCCAGTTTCGAGGCGGCAAGGACGTCGGTAGCTTGCAGAGCGATGCAGATCTTAATGCACGCGCCGAATTCCTGGTCAGCAGGGGCTATGGTGTTCGACAGGGTGATGGCATTGGCTTCAAGCCGGAGGCTTGGACCAAGCTTCGCGACGCCGATGTCTCTCATGCTCTCGAGAAAGAATTGGGCATTTCGGGTCGGGCAATCTCGCAAGGCCTAGGCGAAGGTGTTGTGATTGGCACCATCACGACGTCCTTGGGCCAGCAGACTGTCATTGATCGCGGGGTCGCGATTGCGATCGCACCTGTCAGCAGCGGGCGGGAAATGGCTATAGGTCATGTGATCGGGGCAGGGCTGGAGCGCTAAATCAAAACAAAAAGCAGTAAAACTGCATATCGAAAGAGGCGCAAAACTGTTGCCAACTAATGCCTGCGAATTGCGTTCATTTGGTATCGATACGGTATCGGAAACTTTTTTCCGGGGCGCTTCTTTCTGCTAACCCCTTGTTTTTATGGTGGAGCCAAGGGGAGTCGAACCCCTGACCTCTTGAATGCCATTCAAGCGCTCTACCAACTGAGCTATGGCCCCATCTGGTTTGGAAGTTTGGTCCAAACGGATCGAGTTGTGGGCTCCACCGAACCCACAAGAGGGCCGCGTATAGACGTCTCGGCGGAGGGGATCAAGACGGGCGTCGCAGCGGCGCTGCAGCAAGCGATGTGAGCCTTCGCTCGCGACCAGCATTTCTTGCCAAACAAGGTGTCAGAAACGCAAAAGGCCTGCCCTAACCGCATAAAACGGTGAGGGCAGGCCTTTAACAATCGATGGGCGCCCTTGAAGAGGCGCGGGCTTTACGCCTTAGCGGGGGTCTACGTCATCATCGTCTGGACCTGGGATGTCGCCCAGATCGTCGTCGATGAGGTCTTCGTCATCTTCCAAGAACGGCACTTCATCGTCGCCGGCGGTTGGATCATCATCGTCCAGCTCTTGCTCGGAGAAGCCTTCGGGCACATCTGCGCCGCCGGTGCCTTGATTGATCGGGTCAGATTCTTCATCGTCATCGAGTTCGAGTGGCGCTTGGTCAACAGCAGATGCATCAAGCTCTGCCGTGACTTCTTCATGCTCCATTTCGTCCTCGTCCATATCGGGATCGATGACTTTTGCGGGTGCATCTTCGTCATCTTCTTCCGCGGCTGCAGCCAACTTGGGGTCAAACGCGGTCAGGCGTGCTTTGGCGCGACGGGCTTTGACGGCCTCATCATCGGGATCAAACACATTGGAACACTTTGGGCACTCTGCAGGCCGTTTGTGTAAGTCATAAAATTTTGCGCCGCAGGCGGGGCACAATTGTTTTTCGCCAAGGTCAATTTTAGGCACTGTTGGGGCTCCACTGGCCGATCGCCACATTGGGAATGTAATCTAAGGGCGCAGCGCT